>Ga0163216_100664_pt1 | contig 41987 bp, 31 predicted proteins | sample SynspAceP_FD_167610 | JGI IMG/M metagenome (GOLD analysis project Ga0163216, IMG submission 167610) | Saline lake microbial communities from Ace Lake in Antarctica - Synechococcus sp. Ace-P (Illumina Assembly) | ecosystem: Environmental > Aquatic > Non-marine Saline and Alkaline > Saline ...
AACCAGCAGCTTCCGCAGTCCGCCTTGGGCAGCAAAACACCCTTGCAGGCGATGAAGGACTGGCACAAACTCAAACCAGAGCTGTTCAAGAAACAGCCGTACTACCGTCCGGGATGTGACACCTATGAACGCAAGCGAGATATTTTCGCGGCCTTGTTATTTTTGGCGCTTGGTCTGTTGGCAATCTTTGTTGTGATACCTCAAGGCGTAACCGTGCCAAGCAGCGTGAAAAAGGCAGCGCTCAGCCCCGATTTCTGGCCGCGGATCATCACAATCGGCGCGATTATTTCTGCGGCCTGTCTGCTTATCGAAAATACGCTGCTCAAACAGCCACCGCAGATGGCACCGCAAGAGGTTGCAGCCGCCATGGAATACCAACTCGGCGGTCTGCACGGGTCTGTAAAGACAGCGATCCTGATCGTCGCGCTCTTTGCCTTCTATTTCAGCCTGCCCATTCTTGGGGTCGTGGTGGCGTCGATCATTCTGATTTGCGCGATGATGCTATTTTTCGGAGAACGCAAATTTTGGCTTATCGCGGTTCTCAGTTTTGCGACACCCGTATTGCTGTATGGTTTCTTTCGTTACGTGGCCAGTGTTCCAATGCCGCTGGGTATTTTTGCAAGCTAGCGCTGAATTGTCTTTAGGAGTTTGCCGGGAATGGACACGATACTAGAAGCATTTACCCTGTTCTTCAGTCTGGAGAATATTCTGATCGTTGGCATTGGCGTCGCTATCGGCACCATAATCGGGGCAATCCCTGGGATGACAACGCCGATGGGTGTCGCACTTGTCTTGCCCTTCACCTTTACGATGCAACCCGTGACCGGCATTTTGCTGTTGCTTGGCGTTTACAAGGGCGGGCTTTACGGCGGGTCGTTGACCGCGATCCTGATCAAAACGCCCGGAACACCGGCGGCCTCTTGCACAGTGCTGGACGGCTACCCCCTGACCCAGAAAGGTCAGGCACGCAAGGCGCTGGATATCGCGCTTTATGCCTCTTGCACTGCGGATTTCATTTCGAACATTTCACTTATCTTGTTTGCGGGTGTCCTCGCCAGTTTCGCGTTGCGGTTCGGCCCTCCAGAGTTTTTCACGCTGATCGTGTTTTCCCTCACCATCATCGCCGGTGTATCCGGGCCAAGCCTGTCGAAAGGCATTCTCTCGGCCTGCTTGGGCTTGCTGCTGGCCACCATCGGGCTTGATCTGATTTATGGGACCGAACGGTTCGTCTTCGGAGATTTCCGCCTAATGAGCGGGTTGAATTTTATCCCCGTCTTGATCGGCCTGTTCGCCTTGCCCGAAATTCTTGACCGTGCAACGCGCCGCGCCCGCCCGGCTGGTGCGCAGAAACAAGAATTGGGCAAAGGGGCCAGTTGGGCAGATTACAAAAGCGTTTTCAGAACCATCGTGCGGGGCAGTTTTCTGGGTGTCATCCTAGGGGCCATTCCGGGGATTGGCGGCGCGCCTGCGGCATTCATGTCCTATTCCGAGGCGCGGCGAAATTCGAAGACGCCTAAAACCTTTGGCAAAGGCAATATCGAAGGTGTCGCAGCCGCAGAGGCCGGAAACAACGGCGTTGCTGGTGCAACGATGATTCCACTGCTTGCCCTTGGCGTCCCTGGCGATGTGATCACCGCTGTGATCTTGGGCGCATTCATGGTCCATGGTCTGCGCCCAGGCCCGATCCTGTTTGAGCAGAACCTATCGATGATCTATGCGCTTTTCATGGGCATCATGCTTAGTTCGCTCTATCTTTTGGTGGTTGGGAAGGTGGCGATCAAGTTCTTCAGCCGGGTCGCCCTAATTCCCAACCGCATCCTTTATCCCATTGTCTTCGTACTTTGCGTATATGGTGCCTATGCGGTGAACAACAATCTGTTTGACGTATTCGTTATGCTGCTCATGGGCCTTGTCGGATTCACCATGCTGCGGCTCGACATTCCCGTTGCCCCGTTTCTAATTGCCTTTGTTCTTGGCCCCCTGCTGGAAGACAATTTCCGACAGGCGCTTTTGATCGGTGATGGCGACAATATGGTTTTCTTTAGAAATACGATCTGCATCCTGTTCTGGTGCCTGACCGCATTGTCCCTTTTCGTGCTGATCAGGGCACGTATTCGGGCCGCCCGAACCGGTAGGGCGTCGGTCCTGACGACTGGAGGATAGAAATGACAACCGATCTTGGCGCGCGCAAATTTGCCTTTGCGGTAATTTCCGATACCCATGTGAACCCAAAGGATGACGTGTGCAATTCGCCATTTCCGGTGAATGCCCTTGCAAACCCAAGGTTTCGCCATGCCGTGGCCGATCTGAATACCCGCGATATTGCTTTTGTCGTGCACTTGGGGGATCTGGTGCACCCCGTGCCGACATCCGGCGCCCTTTATGAGCAGGCCGCAGCGTCGTTCGATAAAATTGCGGCTGATCTGAATGTGGCGATCCATCTGGTGCCCGGCAATCATGACATTGGCGACACGCCGGTCAAAGGCGCGCCAAGCCAACCCGTCGATCTGGCCAGTATAAAGATGTGGGAACAGCATTTTGGCCAGCAATACAGTGCATTTTCGCATGGCGGGATCCGCTTTATCCTACTGAATGCGCAACTTCTGAATTCGGGCGTGCCAGACGAGGCGGCACAACGCGAATGGTGCGAGGCTGAACTTGCCAGCACACATGAGCGCGTTTTTCTAATGCTGCACCACCCAGCCTATCTCTGCTCGCCGGATGAACCCAACCACTACGACAACACCGATGAACCAGCCAGGGGTTGGCTGCTCGATCTACTTGCCACCTATAAGGTCGAGGCGATGTTTTCGGGTCATGCGCATAATTTCTGGTATGATCGTTATGGAGAAACCGACTATTATCTTGCTCCTGCCATTAGTTTTGTTCGGCAAGACTATGCAGAAATGGCGCGTGCCACCCCAGCGGCGGACGCTGAATTGGGCCGCAATGACCACGCCAAGCTGGGCTACTTCATCGTAACGGTTTTTGAGCATGGCCATACTGTTCAGATCATTCGGACCCATGGTGCCCAACTCCACGAAGGCCAATCGCCAACGTCCTTCGAGCCGCTCGGACCAACGCCGCGCGAAAACAAGTTTCCGCTTCTTGGCTTTGACATGCGACAGAACTGGGCCGAAATCACTGAGGTCGCGCCATCTGGTGGTCTTGATGAATTCGACCGGAAAGCCGTGCGCAACGATTATCCACTGCTTGCGCTTATCGAAATGGGCATCCGCAACATTCGTATTCCCCTAAGCGATCTTCGTGATCCAATGCGGAATGCACGGCTTGGCCACCTCAAACATCTCGGGTTTCACCTGACGCTGTTCACTTACGAGTTGCCGTCGAAAACCGATATGGACCTTGTGCACCGCTCCGCGCACCTGTTGAGCGATTGGGAAATGACGATCGTTTGGTCCGGTTTTGCAAAGCTATTGGCGGGGATTGAAGCTGCGCATCAGCAAACCGGCCTGCCAATATTTCTTTCGCGGATGCGATCAAAACCAGACCTTCCAACGGGGTCCACCTATTTCCACGTTATCAATCATGGTTTTGGACTGAGTGATGCTGCATTGCTGTCGGAACTCTCCAACACTGTGGTAACGGGGGCTGTTTTCCGTCTTTCACTCGCTGAAGAGGTTTCCGAAACACTCACGTCGTTCAGCGATCTGGCAGGTTCGGCGGACCTGAAAGCCTCGGTTCATTTGCGTACAGCCGGAGAGAACCCCGCGCTTTTTCAGGGTGACGAGCGCTTGGTGCGTGAACGGATCAAATCAGCAATGGAATTTGTCAAAGGACAATCCCAACTGCGTGTGTTCAGCGATGCGTTTGTGCAAGCCGATCGAGGCTTTTTTGGAAAGGTCGGCGCGATTGATCGACGCGGAAATCCGACTGGATTGTCCGGTTTGATCAAAAGCCAGCATTTTATAGGGGATTCTTGCAAGACTGTCGTCTGAGGGGTGTCTCTTACTCCGGCCCTCAAGACGCGTGTTGAGGGTCACCGAGGCTGCTGTGAGACCAATAGCACACGCGTCACAGTTTGCCGTGAAACAACGGGGCCTCGGTGGAACAGGGAGCGCGCCGCTATATCGTCATGTCTTCATCAAAAATCTCCTCAGAGATCTTGCCGAGAAACTCCTACTCTTGAACACCAAGAACTTAACGGGGGGTAGCGGCCCAGATCAACCCTTCCGGCCATCCAACTCAATGGGCTCCGCATGGGCACGGCTTGAACGCTCCACCTGAGCCTCCATCGCCGACACCCAACCGCCGCTCTCCCCCTTGCCACCCTTACCCCACCCTCCTAGCCTGCTGCAAAACTCAGCCAAAGGCCGCCCTCATGTCCGACCACATTGCTTCCGTCCTCACCCAGCTTGCCGCCAACCAGCCCGCCGCCCGCGAGCGCCTGTTTGAGCTGTTGCGCATCCCCTCGATCTCGACCGATCCGGCCTTTGCCAAGGACTGCCAAACCGCCGCCGATTGGCTCGTCGCCGATCTCGCCAGCTTCGGCATCAACGCCGCCAGCCGTCCCACCACTGGCCACCCGATGGTTGTCGGCAAGGTCGACGGTCCCGAGGGCAGCCCGCATGTCCTGTTCTACGGCCACTATGACGTCCAACCCGTCGACCCACTCAACCTCTGGGATCGTGACCCTTTTGATCCTGAGCTGCAAGACGGCCCCAAAGGCAAGGTTATTCGCGCCCGCGGGTCCGCCGACGACAAGGGCCAGCTGATGACCTTCGTCGAGGCCTGCCGCGCATGGCAACAGGTCCACGGGGCGCTGCCATGCTCCATCACCTTCTTCTTCGAGGGCGAGGAGGAGTCCGGCTCCCCCTCCCTCATCCCGTTCATGAAAGACAACGCGGAAGAGCTCAAAGCCGACATCGCCCTGATCTGCGACACGGGCCTTTTCGACGACAACACCCCCGCCATCACCACCATGCTGCGCGGTCTGCTGGGGGAAGAGATCACCATCAAGGGCCCCAACCGCGACCTGCATTCCGGCCATTACGGTGGTGCCGCAATCAACCCGATCCGCGTGCTGACCCGTATCCTCGCAGGTCTGCACGACGACCAAGGCTCAATCACCGTGCCCGGCTTCTATGACGGCGTCCCCGAGATCACGCCCGAGCAACGCGACGCGTGGCAGCGCCTCGGCTTCGATCCCGAGGCGTTCCTAGCCGCCGTCGGTCTGAACACGCCAGCAGGCGAGCAGGGGCGCAGCACGCTCGAGATGATCTGGTCGCGCCCCACATGTGAAATCAACGGCATCTGGGGCGGCTACCAAGGCGACGGCTTCAAGACCGTGCTGCCAGCCGAGGCACACGCGAAGGTCTCGTTCCGGTTGGTCGGCACGCAAGATCCGCACGCGATCCGCGAAGCGTTCCGGGCCTACGTCACTGAAAATCTCCCCCCTGATTGCACGGTCGAGTTCAAGGGCCACGGCGCTGGCCCCGCAAGTGTGATGGACACCGCCCACCCTATCTTCGCAACCATGAAGGAGGCGTTAACGGACGAGTGGCCAAATGCGGCGGCCTACATTGGGGCCGGGGGTTCGATCCCGATTGCGGGATATTTCAAGACCATCCTCGACATGGACAGCGTGCTGGCTGGGTTCGGGCGCGAGGAGGACGCGATCCACTCGCCGAATGAGAGCTACGCGCTGGAGAGCTTCGAGAAAGGCGCGCGGAGCTGGGTGCGGTTGTTGGGGAAGTTGTAGAGGGGATCACGTTAACAAGACGTTTTCACGATGCCAAGCCAAAGCGTCTTCTTGTGGGCGCGCCCGAATTGACTGCGCTTCGCGCATGGGACGACCGTGAAATGATGAAAGATGAGCGTTGCCGACGATATCTTGAGCGGATTTAGCAACAATGATCCGCCTATCTTCGGCAACGCCAATCATTCCGCGATCAAAAGCCCAATGCAAATCTTTGGAAAGCAACAAACCGTTCGCAGGATCATCCGATCCGTTGGCGTGAACGGGAACAATGTGAGCCGCATCCAAACCATATGTTGCTTTCGTTCGCGGATCAGCAAAGCTCTGATCCGAAAAAGTGCACCGGAACCCATACTCCTGCAATAGCCTCTGCCGAAACGCGCGGTCCCTGGCGCGCCGAATAGTTGAAACCTGCCATGCTTGCCGCTCGTCAGAAAAGACTTCGGGCGCACCAGATAACTGCTGATCAATACGCGCGTCCGCATCATCGATTTCGGCAAGGGTCGCGGGCGGATCGCTCAAATCCAGCGCGCCCCACCGCCGAACCCCAAGTCCATCACTCAAAGCTGAGAACTCTGGTGATTGCTTGCGCACAAGGTCCAGCCGTATGCGCGCATCACTGTCCAAATCTCGACTAAAGATCAAAATGTCATCAGCCGTTGCAAGATTCCTCAGCGGTCCCAAGTTGTCGGTCAAACGGCGCTCTGCGCGCCGGGTTCCACCCCATGTTTGATGCTGGTAGCGCGTCTCAACAGTTGCCACCCATACACCATCGACGATCAGATCCGCATAGAGTCTGACATCGACGGTCGGCCTCAACTCAGATGTAGCCGTCGGTAACGGAGGGAAAAAGCGCGCAAGGTCTTTGGGCACAACAATACCCCCCTGATGCCCACGCGCAGCGCCTGTGTCGTTATGCGCCAGTCTCTTGAAAAATCCGCGGTCAAACATTGCAAACCAGAACGCCCATCGCGCACTCCTTGCTCAAACAGCAACCTCAAGGGTGATAAGTTGCTCGACAATATGAGGCCTCATCAAGCGCGCTACCTCCTCAAACACAGGAACGGCTACGCTATTTCCGAACTGGCGATATGCTTGCGTGTCCGAGACGGGAATTATGAAATCATCCGGATACCCCATAAGGCGCGCACATTCTCGTGGCGTTAGGCGTCTCGGGCTTCGACCAAGTCCTTGGTCAATCAGTATTTCTGAGCCATCTTTATGATATCTCGCGGACAACGTACGCGCTATGTCAGACGGCCCAACAACGCTGCATCCAAATCCATTTCCAGCTTTGGCGTGTTTTGCCTTATAGGCTTGTAGATAGTCCCAAAGGTGGTCCGATAACGTATATTTTGGGTTTACCCGCGCCATTTGACCGACTGTAAAGGGGCCTTCTGCCTCTTCGAGCCCGTCTTCAGAATGCAGGATAGAGCTAAGCTTCTTGTCCCCCTTCTGCGGCAGAACAATTTTGTCAAAGTCAAACGCGGATTCATTCAGAAAACCAACAATAACAATCCTCTGACGGTGTTGCGGCAAGAAATGCTGCGCGTCGATCACACGCCAAGACACCTCATACCCAATCTCTTCTAAAGCCCCGACGACAATCTCAAAGGTTCGGCCTTTATCGTGGCTTGTCAGATTCTTGACGTTCTCCAACAGAAACGCCTCTGGGCGGTGATGGCTTAGAACACGGATAACGTCGAAAAATAGGGTGCCTTGAGCCTCATCCAAAAAACCATGCGCCCGACCAAGTGAATTTTTTTTCGATACGCCTGCCAAACTGAACGGCTGGCAAGGAAAGCCAGCGCATAGGACATTGTGCGGTGGAATATCGGATGCGTCCACATCGCGAATATCACCTGCGATGGGACGGTTGTCTCGGTAGTTCGCGTGATAGGTTTGGCGGGCAAATTTATCCCATTCTGAGGTGAACACACAATGTCCACCCACGCCTTCCATCGCGCGCCGCAGCCCTCCAATTCCTGCGAATAGGTCGATGAAAGTAAAGCCGTGGGTTGTGTAGTCGTCTCTCATAATTCCATTCTATCTTGGCCAGCACGCTCGGTCCATGTTCAAAAATCAATCCGACAACTGTACTGACACTGACGCGCCCCGGTTAATAAAGCGTGTATCTTGGCCAGCTGGATTTTTTTTGGCCATTTGATTTCGCGGCAGCATGCGAAGCCGGCATCTGCACCGACACCAAAGATCTAGCACAAACAGCCACTTAGGTGGCAATCCGGCCAGAAAAGCGACAACGCAACGCACGAAGCGGTGGCACTATATTGTACAATAAGGTAAATGGCGCGGTTGACGGGGCTCGAACCCGCGACCCCCGGCGTGACAGGCCGGTACTCTAACCAGCTGAGCTACAACCGCGCGTGAGGGGTGGTTTAGGGATAGTGCCTTGGGGCGTCAAGCGCGTTTCCGCCCCGTTTGGCTACTTTTTTAACAAGCCTTCCAAGGTGCTCCAGTGGATCGGAATATCTGTGACGGGATGGCCAAAACAATCCGCCTGAACCGGCGCAGCTGCGACCCCGCCCATGGCCAGGTAGGCTGCCAAAGCTGCATCGTTTCCGGCCAGCACATCAAGGCTCAACTGGTCGAGGCCGCGCGCCCTCAGCCCTTGCGCCACCGCGCGCAACAACGCACGCCCCACACCCTTGCCTTGAGCCGCGCGTGCCACGTGAAGGCTGTTGAGATACGGTGCGTTCCCGTCAAAGCGCGCGGTCACGGCAAAGCCAAGCAGTCCCTCATGCTCGGCCAAAACAACCAACCGCCCCTCAAGCGCGCCCGGATGCCAGATGGGGCCGAGATAGCCGTGGATATCGTTGTCCAGAAACGCCTCGGGCAGCAAACCGCGATAGGTCCGTTGCCAACTGTCGATATGCAGCGCCTTGATCGCCTCCAGATCGCGGACCTCCGCCGCCCGGACGATCATCGCGCAGGCAGCGGAATGAACTCTGCGTCGTCGCCGGGGGGCAGTTGAAACCGCCCATACGCCCGATCGCCTGCGCGCCAAGCCTCCTTGGCCGCATCAATGCGGTCCTGCGACGAGGCGACGAAATTCCACCAGATATAGCGCGATCCTTCCAAGGTCGCGCCGCCGAGGATCATCACGCGCGCGCCCTGATCGCCCGCGGTCATCGAGACGTGGTCGCCCGGACGGTAGACGAACATCTGGCCTGCCGAGAACGCGCGTCCCCCGGAAAACACCGATCCGTCAACGACATAGCCGCCCCGATCCTCATGGTCGTCGGGCATCGGCAAAACCGCACCCGGCTGCAAGATCGCGTCGGCATAGAACATCTCGGACGCGGTCTCGACTGGGGCGCGCTGCCCGTAGGCGGTGCCGAGGATCAGGCGCAGTTCTTTGCCTTCGCCCTCCAGCACAGGCAGCGTGTCTTTGGCGGCGTGCGCGAATGCGGCGGGACTGTCTTCGGCGTCTTTGGGCAGCGCCAGCCATGTCTGGATCCCCGATAGCGTGTAGGGCGACTTTAGCGCGTCGCCATCGATCCGCTCAGAGTGCGTGATGCCATGGCCTGCGGTCATTAGATTGACCGCGCCGGGCTCGATCCACTGATCCGTGCCAAGGCTGTCGCGGTGGTGGAATTTTCCCTTGTAAAGATAGGTGACGGTGGCGAGGCCAATATGCGGATGCGGGCGAATGTCGACGCCTTGGCCGGTCAGAAATTCAGCCGGTCCCATCTGGTCAAAAAAGATAAATGGGCCAACCATTTGGCGCTTGGGGGCCGGGAGCGCGCGGCGCACCTCGAAATCGCCAAGGTCGCGCGCGCGCGGCACGATCACGGTCTCGATGGCATCCACCGCATCGCCAATGGGGGTGTGCGGGTCGAGGATTGGGTTCCAGCTCATAGCGACCTCCTGAGATATGTCGCAGGGTCGAGATAGTGCATAGCACGGGCGCACAAAACAGACGCATACAGACAGATTATGTGCGTTTATGCAGGTCTCGCCTATTCGGCGGCGCCACTCACGACCTCGGACGCCTTGACGGAGAACGCCGCCACAGGCTCGGCGTAGCCCTTCAGCGCGATCGGATCGAGCGGCTCAAACACCGCGAGCGCCCCATCCGCCACAGCCTTGTCGCGCACCGAGGTGTTGACCAAAACATCGCCCGCAGGCGCTTTGGAACACAGCCGCGCCGACAGGTTCACGGTCGATCCCAGCACCGTAAAATCCATTCGGTCGCGCGCGCCCATAGCGCCCAGCACAACCTCGCCCGAGGCAATGCCGATACCGATTTGCAGGTTCCAATCGGGGCGCTCAGACAGCAGGCGCAACATCGCAACCTGAATTTCCAGACCCGATTGGACCGCGCGCCGTTCCATCCCGTCGCCATCGAACACCGCCACCAGCGCGTCGCCGATGAACTTGTCGATATCGCCGCCATGGGCTTTCACGATCTCGGTTTGGGTGTCGAGGTAGAGGTTCAGCATCTCGACCACCACCTCCGGCGGCACGCTTTCCGAGAACTCGGTATAGCCCCGGATATCTGTGAACAGCACCGCCAATTCGCGCCGCGCCCCCCCGCGTGAGATCCCTTGCGCGTCGGCGCGTTTGATCGCATCGACCGTGCCTTGGCTAACGAATTTCATCAACTCCATCCGCTCGTTCAACTCGCCGATCATCGCGTTGAACCGCGTTGCCAGATCGCCGATCTCGTCGCGCGATCGCTTGCCGACCTTCACGCGGGCCGAGAAATCGCCCTGCCCCACAGCTTTCGCCGCCGCCCCGATCCGCAAGATCGGTTGGGTCAGGCCTTGGGCGAAGATCAGCGCGCCGATGGCCGCAACCACAAAGCCGAGGCCCGCAACAATGGCGATGGTGCGCGTCATCTGGTCGACGACGGCATAGGCGCTTTCCTCGCTCAGCTCGGTCACAACGGCCCACGGGATACTGGACGGAAACGCATAAGCACTCAGCATCGCGGTGCCATCGGCGCGGGTATAGGGACGCAAGGCCAGCGCGCGGGCATTGCCTTCGATCAGCGGCATGGCTTGGGCGACGCTGTCGCGGCCCGACAGGTTCGGATTGCCCTCAACCAGCTGCGCGTCGCCTGCGACATTCACCAGATTGATCTCGCCGCGCGCTTGGAACGGGTTGCGCGCGCGCAAGGTCAGGATCGTGGTCATGTCCACGCGCGCCGACAAGATCACCGGACGGCCTGACAGCGGTGTGTTCAGCGGAAGCGCAATGGTGCCGAACCAGTCATTGGTGCCGGGCATCTGCGTGATCACCGGCTCGCCAAAGCGGCCCTCGCGCGCGATTGTCTGCAACTCGGCCACGCCTGTGCGCAAGGCCGCATTCGGATCGGCGATGCCAGCGGCGGCCAGCCGCGCGACGTAGTCTTGATCCGTGATCAGCACCGGCAGGTCCGAGCCTGCGATGGTCAGTTGCAACGCCTTCACATCGGGCATTTCCGAGATGCCCAGCGTCAGCAACGATATCTTCTGCGGCACGCCCAGATCGGGGCTGTCGACGCCGTTGCGGATCACCAGAAGCGGCGCGAGGTAGTAGCCGAGGATGGTGTCATCGATATCGCGGGCAAAGTGGTCGGCAACGGTGGTCAGTTCCTCGTTGGCCGCACTTTTCAGCTCGTCGCGCGCGATCTGGATCAGGTTGAAGCCGACCAGCCCCAATGGCACCAACGCCAAGAGGGTCGCAAATACGAAGAATTTGGCGCGAAGGGGAAACCGCATGGGGCGAAGCCTAGTGCGCGGGCTGTTTTTGATCAATCGGTCAATCACTGGTCGCGCAAGGCTTGGGTTTGTCAAAGATACATACGCCTAACAATATTAGGGCGGTTAACTCTTCTTTGACGATTGGAGGCACCGCAGCGCCCCCAATTTGCCTTATAACGAAACGCCCCTAGCGCCCCTCAGCCGTAATCGTCGCCGTATCCGTGGTCACCCCGGACGCCAGACCCGTCGCATCGCGCGCGGTCACGGTCACGGTATAGACCCCCGGCGCACCGTAGCGGTGGCTGACTTGAGCACCCGACGCACTGGCGCCGTCCCCGAAGTCCCACCACAGCGTCACGCCTTGGCCGTCGGGATCACTCGCGGCGGATGCGTCGAACATCAGCGTATCATGCGCGGCCCCCACGGGCACGGACCGGTCTGGCCCTGCATCCACGGATGGTGCGCCATTGACGAGGATTGCGGCGCTGTCTTGACCCACAGCGCAAGCCGCAGCCCCGCTATCGTCGGTCACAACCAGCGTCACATCGACCGGACCGGACGCGTCGAACACCCGCGTGATGCGCGCGCCTTGGGCCACAACCCCGTCGCTGAAGGTCCAGGTGTAGTCGGTGATCACCCCGTCGATATCGCCGGATGCGCCTGCGTCAAACACAACCTCGGCCCCCGGATCAACGATGCGGTCCGGGCCAGCGGCGGCCACGGGCGCGCTGTTGACGCGGGCATAGATCTCCTCGATGCGCTGGCTGTTGGGCAGACCCTTGCCATCATCGAGGCTGAGCGAGACCGGGAATAGCCCTGCCGCCTCGAACGTATGGCTGACCTCGGACCCGCTGGCCGTGGTGCCATCGCCGAAGTCCCAGCTTGCCGCGACCGTGTCGCCAAAGCCGGAGGTCCAACTTGTCGCAGCCCCAATGCAAAGCGCGCCTGTGTTGACCAGACCTGCCACAGGGGCCGGGTTGACCATGATCGCCCGCATCAAGGTGGCGCTGGAGTTCTCCACGCCTGCCTCATCCGTCACGGTCAGGGACACGGCGTAGCTGCCATCCTCAATATAGATATGCGTCGCGGTCAGGCCCGTGCCGGTGTTGCCGTCGCCGAAGTCCCACATATAGGCGGTCAGCGCGCCATCTGGATCAGCCGAGGCCGAGGCATCAAAGCTGATCACATCGCCTGCCGCCACCTTCTCAGGCCCCTCAAACGCTGCACTTGGTTGCGCGTTCACAATGATACGCCGCTCGGTCGTCAAAGTGCCGCCCGAAGCCGCCGCCCCGGTCAAGGTTGCGGCAACCGACACGATATACTCACCCGGCTCGGCAAAGGCGTGGGTCACGGACGCGCCCTCAAAACTGGTGCCATCCGAGAAGGTCCATGCGAGGGTTGCGCCCTCGGAATCCGGGCCTTCCAGCGTGGCCTCAAAGCTGTTCTGCATGCCCGCTGCCATGATGTCGTCGGCAATCACCGCAAGCACCGGGGCTGCCTCGACCACAATTGTCATCTGATCGCTGTCGATCGGGCTGCACTGGCCTTGCGCATCGCCTGTGATCGTCAAGGTGACGACATAGGTTCCAGGCTCTTCAAACGCGTGCACCGGCGTCTCGCCCGACCCGCTTTCACCGTCCCCGAAGGTCCAGTTAAACGCGTTGACCGCGCCGTCTGCATCGGTCGAGCCACTGCCATCAAAGCGCACATTCTGGTTGGTGCGCACGACCATATCCACGCCTGCATCCGCAATCGGGCCTTCCCGCACAAGCGCTGCAATCCGGTCGCTATCAATCCCAAGGGGCGAGCCGCTTTCGTCGCGCACCGTCAGCGTCACCGGGTAGGTTCCGGGCTGCTCATAGGTCTTGTTGGGGTTCACGATGGTCGAGGAGGTGCCATCGCCAAACTCCCACAAATAGCGCAGCAAACCGCCATCGGGGTCAAGCGACGCACTCGCATCAAACAAGATCGGATCGCCGGAGCATACATCGCGGTTGCCCCCTGCCATCGCAATGGGGGGCGCATCAATCGTCACGACCAGCGCGTCAGAGGCCGCCGCATTGCCAAGCCCGGTGCCATCATCAATGCGCAGCGTCACCGGGAACTTGCCCGAGCGCGGGAAGACATGGCGCGGGGTGCGGCCTTGAACGGCTGGGCTGCCATCGCCGAAGTCCCACGTATAGATAAGCGCGTCGCCGTCGCCATCGCTGGACGCAGTGCCGTCAAAATCGACGTAAAGCTGGTCAGTGAAGATCTCTGCGCCCGCCTCCGCCACCGGGGCGTGGTTCACGCGCACGGTGATGTCGGTCACATCCGTCGCGTTCAGCGCGGCTGAGCTATCTGCGATGGTCAATTGCGCCGTCACGATGCCGGGGGCCTCAAAGACACGCTCCACCACTTGGCCAAACACAGGCTCGGCCAAATCGTCAAAGTCCCAGCGGTAGCTGTCGATGGTGCCGTCCAGATCATAGGCATTGGCACCTGAGAAGATCACCGGCACGCCCGGCTCCACCAATAAATCAGGTCCGATCACTGCAACAGGCGGCGCGTTCACGCGCACCACAACCTCGTCATACGCCGAAGCAGAGCCGCCTTTGAAATCGTCGCGCACTTCCAGCGCGATGCGGTAAAGGCCCGCCTCCGCAAAACGCGTCTCGACCGACTGGCCCGCCAGCATTTCGCCATTTGGCAGCGTCCAGAGCATCTCGGCAATCATGCCATCGGGATCGACCGAAAAGCCTGCATCCAGTGCGAAGGGCTGATCGGGCGTCACGATGATATCGGGCCCCGCATCGGCCAAAGGCACGGCGTTGATGGTCACAAACATCGTATCGCGCGCTTGGTTCAGCGGTGCGCCGGAATCGTCGCGCACAACGAGGGTGACCTCGTATTCGCCCGGTGCGCGGTAGGCGTGGCTGACCTGCGGTCCGGTGGCCACAGTGCCATCGCCGAACTCCCACTGATAGCTCGCAATCGTGCCATCTGGATCGGCTGAGCCGCCGCCATCAAAGCGCACCACAGACGCGGTCAGCGCTTGGTCGGGGCCTGCATCTGCGGTGGGGGCTGCACTGACCACAACGGCCATCTGGGTGCTTTGGGTCGCACTCGGTGTGCCGGAATTATCGGTGACCGTCAGCGCCACGGTCTTCACGCCCGGCGTGGTCCACGCGTATTGCACGTCTGGCCCCTCGGCCATCGCGCCATCGCCGAACTCCCACATATAAGTGACGATCTCGCCGTCGGGATCGACAGAAGCGGCTGCGGTCAGGCTTGTGACCTCCCCCACCGCAACCGGGCGCGGCAGGCTCGCAATTGCAGGCTCGGGCGGCGCATTGACGACAACCACAAGCGTATCGGTGGCCGTGTTATTGGCCACACCGGTGTCGTCCATCGTCGTCAGGGTCACGGTGAAGGTGCCAGATCCGGCGAAGACATGATCAATGGCCGCGCCGCTCAGCACCGTGCCGTCGCCCATGTCCCAGCTGTAGGAGGCCACGTCGCCGTCCACATCATAGCTGGAGCTGCCATCGAAAGAGACAGTTGCCCCCACGATGGAGGTCTGGTCGGTGCCAGCCTCGGCCACAGGGGCCGCGTTTACAGTGACTTGGCGGGTCGCAAGGCCGAAATCGCACGGATGGTTGCTGTCATCCTCAACCCGCAAAACGGCGCGGTAGATGCCGGGGGTGTCGTAGGTCTTGGTGATATCCATGCCCGCGGCAGTGTTGCCATCGCCAAAGTTCCAGATGTAGCGCGCAATCGCCTCGTCGCTTGCTTGGGAGGCCGCACCCGAGAAGGCAACCGCCTCGCCGGGGGCTACAACGATATCGTCGCCGGGCATCGCCACGGGCGCGGGGCGCACATGGACGGGCAAGCGCAGGCGGTTGCCGCGCGGGGTGTCCGAGCGCGCATCGAGAATGGACAGCATCGCCTCATAGCGACCGGGCTCGGCATAGCTATGGGCAATCACGGGCTGTTGGCTGCTTATACCGTCGCCGAAATCCCAGCGGTAGGTCAGCTCGTCCGCGCCGTTTGAAGCACTGCCGTCAAATGCCACGGACACACAGTTCGACAACGGCTGGGCGGTTGCCACAGGCGTCGGGCGGTCGATGAGGTCGGCGCGGGTGATCGGCATATGCAGGGGCAGCGCATTGCCCGCGCTGTCAAAGGCGCTCAGCGTAATGTCATTGGGCTTTTCCAAGCCATCGACCAACGTGATCGCCACCTGCGGATCGGCAAGCGTGACGGTCTGGACCGCCCAATCATCTTGGCCCGAGGTGCGCAACGGCAGGTCTTCGTAATCGGTCTGGATCGCAATCGTGCCCATGGCCCCGTCAAAGGTCTGCACGGTCACTTGGCCGTCTTCGGGTGCGTCCAGCAGCGTCTGCACAGGTGCGCCAAATCCGGGCCAGCGTATGGTGGGGTCGTATGCGGTGATCTCAAGGCCCAGCGGCTGGTCTGCGGCATTGGGGTTGCGGCTAATGTCGGCGATGAAGACGTTGCCATCGTCGCCACCTATCCCGCGCACATCGAGGCGGAAATAGAGGCGGTCCCCGACAACCTCGCCTTGGGTCGGGTCAAATTCAGTAAAGGTAATCCACTGGCCATCTTCGGACGGATCATCGCGATAGACGCGCTCAAACAGCATCTCGCCCGGCTCGGCGATCTCGGCATTGCGGTCAAAAGGCAACGCGCCTGCGCCATCGGTGACCTGCACAGGGCGAGGGGTGGCGGTAAACGCGCCCTCGCCGCCCCAGAAGCGGTATTGCGTGGCCGAATTAGAGCGCCCTTGGATCGTATCGTTATCGCCGCCGTATTCAGGATCAAACACGCGCAGATAATGCGTGCCAGTCGCATCCGCGGGCAGCGAGATATAGAGGCGTTCCAGCTTGTCCACATCGCCTTCGCGCGAGGGCGCAAACGGTCCGTAGACGACGTTAAGCGCTTCGGGTGCGGTGGCTTGTGCGAAGGCGGGCTGCGCAATCGGCAAGGCGGCAGCGCCCAAGCCAAGCAGCAAGGCGCCAAGAGCGGTTTGTGTGCGGGCCATCATCATGTGCGCGATCCTTCTGGGTCGGTCATTATGGTCACTCCCCGGCCGAGGCAGGCGGGAGGAAGCGGGTCGTGTTGCCCGCGTAATCTGAGATCTCAACAACTGTTAGGCGCAGGTCACCCGCCTGTTCCGGCAAGGCGGCACGGCAGGCATTGGCGGCTGGATCACAGCGCAGGAATCCGGTCTCGGTGCGCGCGCCAATGATCAACTCGAACCGCGCAACAGGGCGCAGCCCGACATTATCGGTGGCTTGCGCGGTGATCACGATCTGTCCGGTGTCGCCAGCAGCGCGCTGGACGGTGGCGGCGAGAACTTGCGGTGCTTCGCGGTCAAGCACGATGTTAACCTGACGCAACGCGACGTTGCCGACGATATCTTCGGCTACCAGGCTGAACTGGTTGGGGCCAGCGGCCAAGGCCAGCTCGGTGATGAACCGTCCCTGTGCGTCAAGCGCCACATCAACGCCGTCCAGCGTCAGGCTGATCGCGTCGGGCACAATTCCTGCCACGGCCACGGCATCGAGCGCGCTGGCTTGCGGCGGAGGTGTCTCAAACCCAATCGCAGGGGGCGTTGCGTCTTGCAGGACGGCAAACTGCACTTGGCCTTCAACCGCGCCCAAAGGCGACAAGATATCCAGAAGATATGTCTGCGCGGCCTCTGAGGCGGGAAGCGTCACGGCAATCACGCCGCCAGCTTCCACAACAGACTGCACCACAGGCGTGCCCATCGCATCGGTGACGCGTAGGCTTAGGCCATCGGACGCATCCGTTGTGGCGCGGAAGGCAAGGTTGGTCGAGCGGGTCAGGATCGCGCCATCTGCGTTGCGCGCCATAGTCTCGGCAAGCGTAATCACAGATGTGGCCGAGGGCCGGTAGACAACTGGCAAGCGCCGCTCGGTCCGGTTGCCAGCGGCATCGACGGCTTCCAGAAGCACCTCATTGGCCCCCTCAACCGCTTGTAAATCAACGCTAAAGCGGCCCATCGCGTCTTGCATCACGGCCACGCCGTTGATGGCCAATTGCACCTCAGGTTCGGTCTCGCCGGTCACTTGGAACGCAGCGGACGCCAAAAGCGCGCCCTCAGCCGGGCTGAGCACGGCCAGAAACGGCGGCGTGCTGTCGGAGATCAACTCAAAATCGCGCGCTTGGCTCCATTCGCCGGGAAGGCCGAAGCCGTCGAGGGCTGCAATGCGCCAGTGGTAGCGGCCTTGGTCAAGGCCCACGGCCTCAAACGCGGTCTCACGAATGCCCCATTCGGAAATCCGCATCTCGTTGAACGCCGGATCGCTTGCGACCTCAAGCCAGTAGCCCGCCGCATCCGTGGTGCCTTGCCATTCCAGCCCGGCGGTGCGGCCAAAGACCGTCTCGCCCTGTTCGGGCAGCAGCAAGGCCGCGCGGTCCAGCACGCCAGTGACTTGAGTGGATCCGTCGCGGTTAACAACAGCGCCTTCGTTCTGGCCGAGCATTAAGGCATTCTCGCCCTCGCCCACCTGCAACGAGGCCTCGTCGTAATTGGCAAACCGCGCGCCCGTCTGGTCACTTTGCACCCAGAAATCGGTGCTGTCGGTGGTGGTCGCCAAACCGCCGACCTCGATCTCGAATTCGGTGCGATCGCTGATTTGGTTCAGAAGCGCATAAAAGTCGCCCTCCACCAGATTGACCTTCGTGACCTCGCCGCCCGTCAACGGGTCGCTGCGCATGGTCTGGATCGTGGCGTTGGAATTGGGGTTCAGGCGCAGGCGCGACAAATCCCGGAATGTGATCTGCGCGGTGGAGGCCGACAATGTGCGCACGCGCTCAAACTCGATCAGGACGTCGCTGACATCGCGGCCTGTCCATGCGGTTTGGGCCGGTGTGCGCCCCTCAACAGCGCCGTGCACATCCGTCAGCAACGCTTCGGCTGCGCGGTCGCGCTGGGTCAACGAAATTCCAAGGGCTTGGGTCGCAAAGCTGGTCGCCGCGCTGGAGAATTGCACAACATCCGACCACGCGCCGTCCAAGCGCCGCTCGACGGCCTCGTCGCGGTTCTCGATGGCGGTGCCAATCTCGGTCGGCGCGAACAACTGCGCGCCTTGGGCCGTTGCGTCCTGAATGGCGACGAGCGCGGTGCCAAGCGCCCCATCCGCAGCCGCCACCTGTTCGACGGGCAGTTGCAAGATCAAGCCGGGGCGCAGTTCGGCTACGGATGTGATTCCATTGACCTCGAGAATTTGCGGCCACAGATCAGGGTCATTCAGATGGGTCTGAGCAATGCCGCGCAACGTGTCGCCCGGCTGCACTTCAATCTGCTTGAACGGCGCGTTGAGCGATTGCGACACCGCCATCCCGCCCCAAAACGCGAGCACGGCAGAGACCACAACAGCGGACAAAAACTGGGACTTCAACATCGGCGCGCATTCCTAACTTCCGGGCAGGCTGTGTGAGAACGAGATAATTTTCAACAAAAACAGTGCATTCTTAGCAGAAATCGCCAAAAAGTCAGCGCCGCTGTTTCTCTAGCTGATGTGATCCGCACGAAATTCCAATATTGTTGCGAAATCGGCGCGAAACCCGTCTGCCTTTACGTCACCGGGCTTGGCCAAAGGCCCATGGGACGCTTAGGGTGACTCGCATTACAAAGGGCAGGATCGCGGCCTGAGCGTTCTGCCGAATTTGGAGAATTGTTTTTGTCAGTTTCGCAGCCCCACTCTCTCGCCAACCTTCGCAATGTGCCGTTCCTGTCTGGCCTGTCGGACGACGCGCTCGCCCGCTTCACGAAGGCCACCACGCGTCGCAGCGTCGGCCGGGGTGAGGTCTTGGTGCAGCAAGGCGATCCGTCCGACACGCTCTACTTCGTTACCCATGGACGGTTCTTGGTGCGCGCGGGCGACGTGCCGATTGCCGAGATCGCGGCGGGCGAGCCCATCGGCGAGATCGGCTTTTTCGAGAACGCCCCGCGCAGTGCCACCGTGCAGGCCGAACGCGCGAGCGAGGTGTTGGAACTGACCCGCGCCGCATACGAGCCACTGGCCCAAGATATGCCAGAACTGAGCCAAGCCGTGATCCGCGCGCTGGCCGCTCGGGTCGTTGCAGGCAACACCGCGCGGGCGAAGTTGGAACCGCGCGCAGGCCAAACGATTGCGGTGCTGCCTGTGACGGGCACCACTTTGCCGGAAGCTTTCGTCGCGGGACTGCTCGGTGCAGCGGTTTGGGACGACAACAGCCGCATTGTTCAGGGCGGCGATGCGCCCAGCGGTGATCTCGCGTCCTTCTTGGCCGAGGCTGAGGCTGGATCGGACCATCTGCTGTTGATCGCATCGGATCCGGCAAGCACACCGGACTGGGCACAAGCGATCTGCGATACCGCCGACACGCTTTTGTTCGTCGCGCCCCCCGACACGCACGCCACCACGCCCGCGGGGCTGGAGCGCAAAGTCCTCGACGGCACCCTGCCGCAAAACACGCATCTGGCGATCCTGCGCCATGCCTCGGCCGAGACGATCCTCGGCTCTGCCGCGTGGCTGAAAGACCGCCCCGTTGGTCTGCACCACCAGATCGCGCTGAACGCGCCGCAAGATTTCGCCCGCCTCGGTCGCTTCCTGACCGGCACCGCCACGGGCGTCGTGTTCTGTGGTGGCGCTGCATTTGGCACGGCACATCTGGGAATGTTGAAAGCCTTGGGCGAGCACGGCTATGCGTTTGATATGGTTGGCGGCGCGAGCATGGGCGCTGCCATGGCGGGCGGCTACGCGATGGGACTGGCGCCCGATGATGTCATGGACATGATCGACGAGTTGTTCCTGACCAGCCGCGCCATGAAGCGCTACACCGCGCCGGTCTATTCGGTGATCGACCACCGCTTCATGGACGCGCAAATGGCGCGCTTGACCGAGGGGCGCAATATCGAAGACCTGCCCCTGCCCTATTTTGCTGCCGCCACCAGCCTGACCACCAACTCGCTGAAACTGCTGCGCGACGGCCCGCTATGGCGCGCGATGCGGGCCTCAAGCGCGATCCCGGCGATGTTTCCGCCGATTGTGCTGCCAGACGGCGAGGTTCTGATTGATGGCGGCTTGATGGACAACGCGCCGCTGGGGCCGATGCGTGATCTGAAGGCCGGACCAAACGTGCTGCTCAACATCAGCCGAGGCACCGATTGGCGCGTCATGTCAGACTATAACGACCTGCCGGGACGTGCGGGCGCGCTGCGCAAACTGCTGCTTCCCGGTGGCAAGAAGTTCCGCTTCCCCGGTATCTTCTCGATCCTGTCGCGCACCATGGTGGTGAATGCCGAGCGCGTTATGGCCGATCTGGATCGCCGCGATGATGTGGTGCTGGAAATGCCGCCGCTGCCGCGCATGGGGTTTCTGCAATGGGGCAAGGGGCGTGCGTTGTATAAAGACAGCTACCGCAAAATGTCCGAAGCCCTCGCCGCACATCCTGCGGGCGACGCATCCTCCAGCGGTCCCGATGATCGGTTGCGCGCGATTGCCGCCGAGCAGGCTGCCAAAATCACCGCCGCTCAATCTGCGCGTCGCGGTGGCTGAATTCACCGCTCATATCCACGGCGCGCGTGGCACCCTGCCCGTGGCCGAGCCTGAAATGGCGCGGTTTGGTGGCAATACCTCCTGCGTGGCTTTGCGCCTCGACGGGCGGGTGCTGATCCTTGATGCGGGCAGTGGGATCGTGGCGCTTGGGCGCAAATTACAGGCTGAGGGCGTGCGCGACATCGATCTGGTGATCAGTCATGCGCATTACGACCATGTGATAGGCCTGCCGTTTTTTGCCCCCTTGATGGACCCAGAGGTCACGGTTCGGCTGTGGTTTGCCGGGACCGAGGGCGCTCCGGACGCAGCGCATTTGCTGGCCGACCTGATCCGCCCGCCCTTCTTGCCCTTTGTGGCCACCGATCTGGCCGCTAAGATCATGTGCAATCACCTGCCCCGATCCGGCGTCACAAAAATTGCTGGCGCGCAAATCACCAGCGCCCCCGTAAACCATCCCGGCGGCAATACCGGGCTAAGGGTCGATCACAAAGGGGCCAGCCTCGTCTACGTGGCCGATTTCGAGCATGACAATGGCACGATGGACGACAGGCTTTGCGCGCTCATGGCGGGGGCCGATCTGGCGTTGCTAGACTGCACCTATACGCCCGAGGATTACGCAGGCTTTGCGGGCTACGGCCATTCGCATTGGCAAAAATGCAGCACACTGGCTTTGGCCGCCGGGGTCAAACGCTGGGGGCTGTTCCACCACGCCCATACCCGGAGCGATGCGGACCTAGAGCGGCTGGCCAAAGTGGTCGCGCAAGCAGACCAGTCGGCGTTCGTAACCCGTGAAGGCGCAACCTTTGATCTAATCGCGGGTTAGACCCCCTCGGACGTCCCAGTCTCTGACGACAAGTTCATACCCGCACACTTGTCCTGTGCGCCTGCGAACTTATGTTATTTATCACAAAATCAGAGGATTAGAAAAACAATGAAATGCCCGATTGATGGAATAGAACTGGTAATGTCGGACCGCAACGGGGTCGAGATAGACTATTGCCCGCAATGCCGGGGCGTTTGGCTGGATCGGGGAGAGCTGGACAAGATCATCGAACGCAGCGTCGCACCCGTGGCTGCCGCAGCACCACCGCCGCCGCCCTCACGCGACCAGCGGTATGACTATGAGGAGCGGCCCCAGCGCAAGAAAAAGCGCGACAGTTTCCTAAGCGATATCTTCGACTTCTGATAAAGGGCGCGCGCACAGAATTAACCGCAGCGCGCGCTACCTCCTACATATTCGCCAAATCCAACGGCTTCTCGTCTGGGTTCAGGCGCAGCATAGACAAGTTCAACGCCGCCGCCACAGTCACCCATAACAGATACGGCGCAAAGGCCAGTCCGGCCCATATATCGAGTTGCCAATGGGTGATCGTCGCCCCGAGCACCGCGAGCCACAGACACGCCATGATCGGGATCGAGGCGCGCAAATGACGCAGCCCAAAGAACACCGGCGTCCACAGCGTGTTGAAGGCGATCTGAATGGCCCAAAAGACCATCGCATAGCCGCTGCCCTCTAGCCCGGCGACCCTTGCGCCAGCGAAGGAAATCAGCACGTAGATTGAGGTCCACGCCACCGGAAACAACCAGTTTGGGGGCACCCAAGACGGCTTATTCAAGCGCCTATACCAAGCTCCCGTTGGGAACAGTGCGCCCGTCGCGCCAGCGCCAAATGTGGCGGCAAGAAACAAGAAGAATAGAAAGAAATCCATGGGTGGCCCCTTCACGTGACCCAATTCACCTAAGCTATCGGGCGATGCCTGCCAATCGCTGTGTCCCGCGCCTTTGGTCGACAAAGCGAACGGAGGGTGCCAAAGTCCGTATTCCGACCATCTTTAAGGATCATCTACGTGCGACACGCACACAATGTGGGTTGGATGGTGGGTGATGAGAGGCTCGAACTCCCGACCCAGAAGTGGGCCACTGGCCCGCTCGTCGGTCGGGCTAACAATTAAGCACGACCCAAGCAAAGCAGTCCAACACGAGCAGGATGGTGGGTGATGAGAGGCTCGAACTCCCGACATCTTCGGTGTAAACGAAGCGCTCTACCAACTGAGCTAATCACCCGACGATTGCCTCTTAGCGAAGCGCGCTGAGGGCTTCAAGCCTCATGGATGATTTCTTGTCCATTCTTGATCTCAATTACCACGCCTTGCGGATTTCCCAAGGCCGCCATCGCCTCACGGTCCAGCCCCAGTGCCAACCCGCGCAGCACGCTGATCGCAACGCCGTGGCTGACGATCACGGCAGGCGCGCGCAGATCGGCGAGCAAGGACGCGACACGCGCCTCCAACCCGTCTAGCCCCTCGCCACCGGGCGCATCGGCGAACATCTTAAACGGCAGTTTCTCGGTCGCGGTCATGCCCGGCTGGATTTCCGAGCGCAAACGCCCCTCCCATTCGCCCGCATTTATCTCGCGCAATCGGTCGTCGAACTGGACCGGGCCGAACCCCGCCAATGCAATCTCCGCCGTCCGCCGCGTGCGCCCAAGGGGGCTGGCGAAGAAACCAGCATCCTCCGGCAGCACCAGCCCAGCCATGATCCGGGCTTGGGCAGCGGCTTGGGCAAGCCCCAACTCGGTCAGATCCGAATCCCGGTGGCCTTGCAAACGCCCTTCGACATTCCACAGGGTCTGGCCGTGGCGCAGGATATAGAGCGGCGGAAGGATCATCGGGGCATTCTCGCAAATCGTGACCCGCCCCGCCCTAAGCCATTCCCCAAACCGGGGCCAGCCCAACCCACCTTCACAATTTCTAAGCCTTTTGAGGTCACGCGAGGTTGCACTCACGCAGCCCGGCCGCCAAGGTCGCTTTGGAACACAGGATATGCCCCAAATGCCCGATCCCTCCGGCGACCCAAGCCACCTCGATACGCTCGACCGCGACCTCGCACGCTATTCCACGCTTGAGGTGGCAACGGCCTATGCCGCCCGCCCCCTCGTGGCCCCCGGCATCGCGTTCGTGTTCATCGCATTGGCAGGATTGGCCGCCGCGATATTCCTCGGCCATGCAAATAACACCCTAATCGTGGTGCTTGCGGCCTGTTTTGGCGCCTATATGGCGATCAATATCGGGGCCAATGACGTGGCCAACAACATGGGGCCTGCGGTCGGGGCCAATGCACTGACCATGGGCGGGGCAATTGCGATTGCGATCATTTTCGAGACCGCAGGCGCGCTGATCGCGGGTGGCGATGTGGTCAGCACCATCGCCAAAGGCATCATAGCGCCCGAGTCGCTCGGGACCGCGCAAACCTTCATCTGGGCAATGATGGCAGCCCTTCTATCCGCCGCCTTGTGGGTCAACTTGGCCACATGGGTCGGCGCGCCCGTCTCGACCACCCATTCGGTTGTGGGCGGCGTGATGGGGGCAGGTATTGCTGCGGCAGGGCTGTCGGCAGTGAACTGGACCACGATGAGTGCGATTGCCGCAAGTTGGGTCATCTCGCCTGTGCTCGGCGGTGTCATCGCGGCGCTGTTTTTATGGCTGATCAAGGCGCGCATCATCTACCAGCCCGACAAGATCGCGGCAGCCCGCAAATGGGTGCCGATGCTGGTGGGCCTCATGGGCGGTGTGTTCGCGGCCTATCTGGCGCTGAAAGGCCTCAAGCGACTTATCAAGATCGATATGCCGACGGCCCTGCTGATCGGGGCGGTGATCGGACTGGCGATCTGGGTCGTTATGATCCCCGTTATTCGCAAGCAATCTGAGGGGCTTGAGAACCGCAACAAATCGCTGAAAGTGCTGTTTGGCATTCCGCTCGTGGTCTCTGCGGCCCTGCTCAGCTTCGCGCACGGGGCCAATGACGTGGCCAATGCGGTCGGACCTTTGGCCGCCATCGTCCATGCGTCCGAGACCGGCAGCTTCACCGATGCGATCTCGATCCCGATCTGGGTGATGATCATCGGGGCGTTCGGAATATCGTTCGGGCTGTTCCTGTTTGGCCCCAAACTGATCCGCATGGTGGGTGGTCAGATCACCAAACTGAACCCGATGCGTGCCTATTGCGTGGCCCTGTCGGCGGCGATCACGGTGATTGTGGCCAGCTGGCTGGGCCTTCCCGTAAGCTCCACCCATATCGCGGTGGGCGGTGTCTTCGGGGTTGGTTTTTTCCGTGAATGGGACGCCGAGCGGCGGATCAAGCACGCGCGCTTGACGATGCCCGAGCGGCCCAGCTTCGCGCCCGAGGAACGCCGCCGCCGCAAGCTGGTGCGCCGCTCACATGTGCTGACAATCGTGGCCGCCTGGGTCGTGACCGTGCCCGCAGCAGCACTGCTATCGGCGCTGATCTTTCTAGGGATGACGGTGTTGTTGGGCTGAGCGTTTGGCGGGCGCGTCGGTCAGGTTCTCAAGCTAGAACGCCGTTCAATCACGCAAAAATTGAGCAATCTGGTGGGTGATAAGGGATTTGAACCCCTGACATCTTCGATGTGAACGAAGCGCTCTACCACTGAGCTAATCACCCGCCGTGGCGGATCACTTAGCGAAGCGGCAGGGCCAGTGCAAGAGGGTGGCAGCCTCGATTTAGCCCGTGTTCAAACGGAACTGTCGCGTGTCCCACCGGGGCCAGCCCAGCAACTCGGACACGGTAGTGAATTCGAACCCGCGCGCAAGCAAACCGTCGAGCGCCACGGGCATCGCCCGCACCGTTGGACTGTGAATGTCATGGGCCAGAATGACCGCACCGCGATGGGCATTGCCAACGATCCGGTTGGCCACGATCTGACTGCCCGGACGCTGCCAATCGCGCGGATCAACAGACCACAGCACCGTCGGCAAACCGCGCGTTTGGTAGACCATTTTGCGCTGGTTCAGCGTGATCGACCCGTAGGGCGGGCGCATCGTGACGGGGGCTTTGCCGGTGGTCTGGAACACCGCAAGTGTGGTGCGGTCCATCTCGCGTTGGATGCTCTCGGTGCCAAGCTGCGACAGGGTCGGATGGCGGTAGGTGTGGTTGCCGATCTCGTGGCCCTCGGCGACCATTCGGGCCATAAGCTGTGGGTAGCGAACGACATTTTGGCCGATGACGTAGAAAGTGGCGCGGATGTTGCGCGCTTTCAGCACGTCCAGCAGCACCGGGGTCAGGCGCGGATGCGGGCCATCGTCGAATGTCATTGCAACCAAAGGCTGGCGCGTGGCAACCCGTGTGATCGTGGCCTGATCGCCGCGCGTTATATCCGCCGGCAGCCGGATCGCACGTGTGCTGTTCTGCGCGAAGGCCGCGCCGGGAAGAAGGGCTTCGGCGGATGTGCCTGCCAGCCCGGCAAGCATCGCTCGCCGTGTTACATGGGTCATTCTGCTGCTCCGCCAGGTGGTTTTTTTTATTGTTATCCACAACAAGACGCGCCAATCCGAGTCGCTGCAAGCTCAATTCGGCACTTGCGCAATATTTGGGCACAACATTGAGGATTTGACACAGGGTGCATCCCCGTTCCATAGTTATCCACAACTAGGGATGGAGTAAGTGTCTGTGAGACGGGCTATATTTGCTATGTGCATGATTATTACGCTAGCGATACCCTTGTCCGTTCAGGGCGAACCCACCCGGCCAATGCCGCGTCCACAGAGCCATCAAATGAGTGCAGCCGCAGTGATGCCGAGGCTGTCAGAACGCGCTAACAGTCAGATGACGTTGCTTTTAATCCAAGCCTCAAGCTTCGTGTCTGCGGCGGGGATGATGACGGGCACACCCCTATTTGTGCTACCAAAGTAGCATTAATCCAACACTTTGCAGCTTAGACTCGGCCTGAGCTAAAATATGCTTGAGCCAATGATCCACCTCGCAGAGTTATCCACAAGATTATTTTGACTTATCCACAGCCCAAATCTTGAGGATCAACCTATGCGCAAAACACTTCCCGCTCTCGCCCTGAGCCTCTCGCTTATGTCCGCACCTCTTTATGCAGGCGGCCTCGACGTGCCCGTGATCGAGGCCCCGGTCATCGTCGCAGACACCGGCAGCTCGGCCAGCCATGACTGGATCGTGCCGCTGTTCTTGCTGCTGACCTTGGCAGCCGCCGCCAACTAGGCCAGCCGCACAGCACAAAAAAAAGGCCCGCTCTGCATATCGCAAAGCGGGCCTTTTCATTTTAGGTCAATGCGTTAGTGCGCGACCGCGCCACCAGCCCCATCGCGCGCCCGCAAAGCAGCAGCCGCGGCAGCCGCTTCTTCTGCCGCCGCGTCCCATTCAATCGGAACAGGGTCGCGGATCAGCGCAAGTTTCAACACCTCGGACACGTGACTGACAGGGATAATCTCCAGCCCAGCCTTCACGTTGTCAGGGATTTCCGGCAGGTCTTTTTCGTTATCTGCCGGTATCAACACTGTCTTGATACCGCCGCGCAAGGCCGCCAGCAGCTTTTCCTTCAAGCCGCCGATTTGCATCGCATTGCCGCGCAACGATACCTCGCCGGTCATGGCGATGTCTTTGCGCACCGGAATACCCGTCAGCACCGACACAATCGAGGTCACCATCGCCAAACCAGCGCTCGGCCCGTCTTTGGGCGTCGCCCCGTCGGGCACGTGGACGTGGATATCCATGCGGTCGAACTGAGGTGGTGCCACGCCGATCTGAGGGCTAATGGAGCGCACGTAGGACGCCGCCGCATCGATAGACTCCTTCATCACATCGCCCAGCTTACCGGTTGTCTTCATCCGCCCCTTACCGGGCAGTTTCAGCGCCTCGATATGCAGCAAATCACCGCCAACGCTGGTCCACGCCAACCCGGTGACAACGCCAACCTGATCAGCATCCTCGGCCAGACCATACTTGAAGCGCTTTACGCCCAGCATGTCCTCTAGGATTTCCGGCGTCACCTCGACCTTTTCAGCCTGCTTGCGCACGATCTTGGTCACGGCTTTACGGGCCAGCTTAGCGATCTCACGCTCCAAGTTCCGCACCCCCGCCTCGCGGGTATAGGTGCGGATCATCTCTTGCAGCGCCGCGTCGGTCAGCACGAACTCGGACGATTTCAGCCCGTGGTTCTTGACCTGCTTGGCGATCAAATGCTGGCGCGCGATCTCGGCCTTTTCGTCCTCGGTGTAGCCCGACAACGGAATGATCTCCATCCGGTCCAGCAAAGGGCTGGGCATGTTGTAGGTGTTCGCCGTGGTCAAAAACAACACGTTCGACAGGTCATATTCAACCTCAAGGTAGTGATCGACGAAGGTGCTGTTCTGCTCAGGATCGAGCACTTCAAGCATGGCTGAGGCCGGATCACCCCGGAAGTCCTGACCCATCTTGTCGATTTCATCGAGCAGGATCAGCGGGTTCGTGGTCTTGGCCTTTTTCAGCGCCTGAATGATCTTGCCGGGCATCGAGCCGATATAGGTCCGACGGTGACCGCGGATCTCAGACTCGTCGCGCACGCCGCCGAGGCTGATGCGAATGAATTCGCGCCCTGTCGCCTTGGCCACGGATTTGCCGAGCGAGGTTTTGCCAACGCCGGGAGGGCCAACAAGGCACAAGATCGGGCCTTTCAGCTTCTTGGAGCGCTGCTGCACCGCCAGGTATTCAACGATCCGTTCCTTGACCTTCTCCAGCCCGAAATGATCATCGTCGAGCACTTTTTGTGCGCGGCTCAAGTCCTTCTTCACACGGGACTTTTCGCCCCATGGGATCGACAGCATCCAGTCGAGATAGTTGCGCACGACAGTCGCTTCCGCGCTCATCGGGCTCATGTTTTTCAGCTTCTTGATCTCGGCATCGGCCTTTTCGCGGGCCTCTTTGCTCAGCTTGGTCTTGGCAATGCGCGCTTCCAGCTCGGCCACTTCGCCTTCGCCTTCTTCACCGTCGCCAAGTTCCTTCTGAATGGCCTTCATTTGCTCGTTCAGATAATATTCGCGCTGGGTCCGTTCCATCTGCGTTTTGACGCGAGATTTGATCTTTTTCTCGACCTGAAGAACGCTCATTTCGCCCTGCATCAGGCCAAAGACCTTCTCCAGCCGCTCGGCTACGTTCAGCGTTTCCAATAGATCCTGCTTCTGATGCACTTCGATGCCCAGATGGCCCGACACGAGGTCCGCCAGAATATCGGATTCCGTCGTCTCCATCACAGCCGCCAGCGCCTCGTCGGGCACGTTTTTCTTGATCTTGGCGTAGCGCTCAAACTCGGTCACGACCGTGCGTTGCAGGGCCGCCAGAATATCCGGGTCGCCATCTTCTTCTTCCAGAAGCGTGGTTTCCGCTTCAAAAAATTCCTCATTGTCGAGGAAGCGGTCGATCTGCACCCGCGCGCGGCCCTCAACCAGCACCTTCACAGTGCCGTCAGGCAATTTCAGCAATTGCAGCACATTGGCCAGCACACCCATACGGTAGATCCCATCGGACGAGGGATCGTCAGCAGACGGGTCCATCTGGCTGGACAGCAGGATCTGCTTGTCGTCGCGCATCACCTCTTCGAGGGCGCGGACGGATTTGTCACGGCCCACGAACAGCGGCACGATCATATGGGGGAAAACCACGATGTCGCGCAGCGGGAGAACCGGGAAGGATTGGCTGCTCTGATCAGTCATTAACTTGTCCTTTACGTCAGCAAGACCCGCCACCCCCGAGCTGCGGCAAGTGGGAGGCCTCCTGTAGCCTTCATACTTGTTCGCGCCGGGGCGAGGGTTCAACCCCTAGCGGCCATACGTTATACTTAGCATAGCCCTTGGGGTGGGCCGGGACCAGAGTGGGGCGCAGTTCATCCCCAATTGTTTTCGCACCTATGTGAAGAATGCGCCTGCAATTTGCATCAATTTTGGGCACCGGTCAGGCCAATCTACCCCTCAATCGCCGCGATCAAGGCCTGCGCCAAGGGCACGGGCGAATAGCCAACCCGCGACGGCGTCAGCCCCATTCGCACGATCACCAGATCATGGCTCGGGAATATGCCCACCGCTTGGCCGTCATGGCCGCGCAACCACACGGCATCCTCAAACGGGGGCACTTCGCCGGGTGGCTCGAACCACAGCTGCCCTTTGGCGTAGGCCCCTTCGGAGGACGCAACAGGCTCAACCATCCAATCGGTGAAGCCCTCGGGCAAGATCTGCACCCCGTCCCAGACCCCGCCTTGCAGAAGGAATTGCCCGTAGCGCGCCCAGTCGCGCGCGGTCGCATATATGTAGCTGGAGCCGACGAATGTATCGCGCGCATCTGTCTCCATGATCGCCGAGGTCATACCCAGCGGCCCGAACAGCGCGTCACCCGGATAGCCCAGCGCGCCCTCGCCCACCCGGTCCTGCCACACCCGCGCCAGCATCGTCGTGGTCCCCGACGAGTAGTTGAACACCGTCTCAGGCGCCGCCTCGGACACTTGAGTGGCTGCAAACCCGCTCATATCACCCCGCAGATAGAGCATCTTGGTCACGTCCGACACGTTCCCATAGCCTTCGTTCCACGTCAGCCCGCTGGCCATCCCCAGCATATCCGCGACCGTGATATCCGCGCGCGCGTCCTCAGCCCAAGCCGGATAGCTGCTCTCAAGCGTGTCGCTCAAGTCCATGTCGCCCGACTGTATCAAGGTGCCGATGATCCCGGCCGTCACGGTCTTGGCCATTGACCAGCCCAGCAGCGGGGTGTCTGCGCCAAAGCCGTCGCCATACGCTTCGCCAATGATGCGCCCGTTCTGGACCACCACAACCGCGCGCGCGCCTTCGCCCAGCAATGCCGCATCGGTCAAGGCCGCCAACATCTCGGGGTTTTGGGACAGCGCAACCGTATTGCCCGCAGGCCAAAGCGCATCCGGCAAGGCCGCGCGCGCAGGCAGCGAGGCACCACTTAGGCGAGCCTCATGCACATTGGTGCAGCCCAGCCCGGTGCGATACCGCGCCGTCGCCGTTGCCACGAACCCGAACAGCCGCGCCTCAACCGTGCCCTCGCTTTCGCTGACATCCACCGACACATATCCCAACAAGGGATGCCCCGGTGCTTGCACATCGACTGCCAGCACCTCACCCGCGTCGCGGCCCGCGATAAACACGTTCGAGCACACCATCTTGGCCGAATAATTCGAGGCCACCCGCAGCAACTCCGGCGGCGCGAGCCACAGATACGAGACCGCCGCGATCAAGATCAACGCCAAGCCTCTGCCAACAATCTTGAGCCACTTCATTTGCCGTCCCCTCTCTTCAGGGTTCCAAAAATACTCAAATCTGCTCGATATCGCCAAGCGCGCGGGTGCCGTGGAACTCGGCCTCGAAGGCCTCGAACGTGCCCGCCGCAATCGCGTCGCGCATCCCTGCCATGAGCTCTTGATAGTAGTGCAAGTTGTGCCATGTCAGCAGCATACCCGAAATCATCTCGTTAGACCGGAAAACGTGGTGCAGATAGGCGCGGCTGTAGTTTTGGCAGGCAGGACATCCACAATTCTCGTCCAAGGGCCTTGGATCATCCGCATGGCGCGCGTTCTTGATGTTCAGCTGCCCACGCTTTGTCCAAGCCTGCCCCGTCCGGCCCGAGCGTGACGGCAGCACGCAATCCATCATGTCGATCCCGCGCTTCACGGCCCCCACAATGTCGTCGGGCTTGCCCACGCCCATCAGGTAGCGCGGCTTGTCCTCGGGCAGCTGGTCTGGCGCGAAATCGAGGCAGCCAAACATCGCGTCCTGCCCCTCGCCCACAGCCAAACCGCCCACTGCGTAGCCGTCAAATTCGATGGCGCGCAGGGCCTCGGCGGACGCTGCGCGCAAATCCTCCTCAAGCCCGCCTTGCTGGATGCCAAACAGCGCATGACCGGGCCTGTCCCCGAATGCCTCGCGTGATCTCGCGGCCCAGCGCATCGACAGCTCCATGCTTTCCGACAACCTTTTCCGGTCGGCAGGCAGCGCCGGGCATTCGTCGAAACACATCACGATGTCCGAGCCGAGCAGCTTTTGAATTTCCATCGACCGCTCGGGCGTCAGCACATGCTTGGACCCGTCAATATGGCTGCGGAAGGTCACGCCCTTCTCGGTCAGCTTGCGCAGATCAGCGAGGCTCATGACCTGAAAGCCGCCAGAGTCCGTCAAGATCGGGCGGTCCCAATTCATGAACTTATGAAGCCCGCCCAGGGCTGCAATCCGCTCCGCCGTGGGCCGCAGCATCAAATGATAGGTGTTGCCCAGCAGGATATCCGCCCCCGTCGCGCGCACGCTCTCGGGCATCATCGCCTTGACCGTCGCCGCCGTGCCCACGGGCATGAACGCAGGCGTGCGAATGTCGCCGCGCGGCGTGTGGATCACGCCGGTGCGCGCCTTGCCATCGGTGGCGTTGAGGGAGAAGCGAAAGCGTTCGGTCATCACGAGGGGCCTGCCAAGCTAGGATCAGCCGCCCGTCATAAACGCTTGGCTGCGCGCGGCAAGGCCCCGTGGAGATGCCTCAGAGCGCAGGATCGTCGGGCCGGGTATCAAAAACATCCGTGGTGAATGTGATGTCGCTGGCCTGAACCAATCCGGCATTGCCCAGAAGCACCAGCAAGGGCTCGCCGTCCATGAGCACCACAGCATCATCGCCGTCGTCAAAGATCGACATGGTAGGCAGCGGTTGCGAGGCATCGACGGAGACGAGAATATTCTCCTCCTCAGGGTCGTAATCTTCGATGATCGACGCTTCACCCTTCGCCCAGATGCCTGTCAGGAAGGTATCGCGCCCCTCTCCGCCAATGGCATAGTCGCCTTTGCCGAGGATCAGCACATCGTCGCCCTGATCGCCGTTCAGAAAGTCGCCGTCATCTGCGTCGGTATCATAGAGCACTGTGTCCTGAAATGTCAGGTTAACGCCGCCAAGCTCTTCTTCGCTTTCGCGGAAGATGTCTGCGCCGACCAAAGTATCATTGCCTGTGCCGCCGCGCAGAATATCGGTGCCCGCGCCGCCAAACAGCACATCGTCGCCCTCGTCGCCTTTGACAAAGTCGCTGCCATCACCGCCGGTGATCCAGTCATTGCCAGCCCCGCCTTGGACGGTGTCGTCACCGTCCTCGCCAAAGCCCGCGTCATTGCCCGTGCCCGTCGAGACCACATCATTGCCCTCGCCGCCCCGGATCTCGTCCGCGCCAGCGCCGCCGACAAGACGATCATTGCCCGGACCGCCAAGCACGCCGTCGGTGTCTCCTTCGGCAGCAATCAAGTCGTCGCCTTCGCCGCCTAGGATGTCATCAAGACCCGTGGTGCCGACGAAGTTATCGTCGCCCGAGGTCAGCTGCCCATCTGGATCTTCGTCAGGCGCCACATCCGCATCAAGGTCTGTCATCGCAAACCCGATGGTTCCAACCAGTAGGGTGGCAGTCATAATACCAAGCATCAACATCGCGGCGTTTCCTTATCCAAAGCGCTCGTTTGAGATGGGTATGCAGGTCAGTTGCGGCAGAACCGGGGCGGTTTGTGGATAATGCGGTGACTTCTCAACAACTGTTCACGATCAGGGGTTCATGACCGCAAGACCCTAGGCAGGCACAGTCTCGCCCGTCGGGGTCGCGTCAGTCTCAGCCACCAACGTCACATCTTCTGGGATCACAAGACCGTCGCCATCAAGCACCTTGAAGGTCAGATGGCCGTCCGCAAACACCAGCGCATTGCCCGCTGCATCGCCAAACAGATCAATCTGCGGGGCTGCATCGTCTGCATTATAGCCAAGGATCAATTCGTCCTCGCCGGGGATAAAGTCATCGATGACAATCTCGGTGCCATCTTCGGTCCAGGGGCCATCATAGGCATCTGGGCCCGCTGCAAAGTCTTGCTCGAAGCCTGCGTCGTCAAACGCATCATCGCCCTCATAGTCCTGCGCGTCGACAAATGCTGTGCTCTCGGCCCCGGCATTGATCGCCTCAGGTCCGCCGACAAGCGCGTCGTCTTCCATGAGGTCGCTGAGCAGATCGCCCCAACCATCGGTGCCGGACCCCTCGCCCATGCCGTCATCGGCATACAGGTCATGTCCACCATCCGCGTCACTCTCGTCCACCGAGATGTCATCATCGGTGTCACCTGTGACGGTCAGTAAGAATCCGCCCATCATCATGGACGCTACGATTGAAGCCATTAACATGGGTGAACAAAGTCCTTTAACCCTAACTAATCGTTAACCTTACCCCCAAATGCGGCAAGGTCGTGGCGGGTTTGGGTTCTTGCAAGGGCGCGTTGGGCTGGACGCGCCTCGTGTAATCCTTATATAAAGACTCAACAACTTATGCCGAGGCGCCCAATGGCCAACGACGCGACCCCCCTTGAAGGGGCCCCCCTGATCAAACCGTCCAGCACCGACCATCCGCTCTATGATGGCGTGGTCGAGGCTATTCGTTCGGTTTATGATCCTGAAATTCCAGTGAATATCTATGATCTGGGGTTGATCTACACCATCGACATCTCGACCGAGTCTGAGGTCAATGTCGCCATGACCCTCACCGCCCCCGGTTGTCCCGTAGCAGGCGAAATGCCCGGTTGGGTTGCCGACGCGGTGGAGCCTTTGCCCGGCGTAAAGCAGGTGAATGTCGAGTTGGTCTGGGAGCCACCATGGGGCATGGACATGATGAGCGATGAGGCCAAGCTAGAGCTGGGCTTTATGTAGGCGTCGTTCTTGCGGCGATGCGTTAACTATACAAAAGGCAGATTGCGGGTGCGCTTGGGTGCATACAGGGCGCGTGCGGCGGCGGGTAAAACTGTCTGTAATTCCGTCGGAAGCTCTTAACATCTTCTCAGCAATTCCGAGTTTACATCTTTTCGCAGAAGAAGCGCGTTTGTACCGCCGCCCTGACCCTCAAACCCAAACAAACCGTGACCGCCGCTGCCCTTGAGAAGCCCTCGCAAATACCCTACCTTACGACTCAAGTATTCCAAGGAGCGCCCCCAATGTTCGGCATCCCCGGCAAGCAAGCCGTCTCGATCTCCACCGCTGCGTCAAAGCAGATCGCCAAGCTAATGCAAAAAGACGGCCACCAAGGCCTGCGCATTGGCGTCAAGAAAGGCGGCTGTGCGGGCATGGAATACACCATGGAATACGTGACAGAGGTCGACCCATTGGACGAGGTCGTCGAACAAGACGGCGCACGTGTGATGATCGCCCCCATGGCCCAGATGTTCCTGTTCGGCACCGAGATCGACTATGAGGTCAGTCTGCTTGAGGCGGGCTTTAAGTTCCGCAATCCCAACGTGGTGGATGCTTGCGGCTGCGGCGAGTCGATCAAATTCAAGGACGTCGAAGACTTGGCGACCGAGATGGCCAAGTGAGCCTGACAGCCGAAGAGATCGCTTTTGCCACCGAGTTGTTCTCCGGCCTCGACGCGATCACGACCCGGCGCATGATGGGCGGGCTCTGCCTCTATCAAGACGGCACGATTTTTGCGATGGTCCACACCGAGCTCGGCATCCTGATCAAAGCTGCGCCCGGTTTTGTGCCTGAACTGCAAGCCGCTGGCTGCACGCAATGGACCTACACGCGCGATAGCGGCAAGACTTCGTCGATGCCGTATTGGAGCCTGCCGGAAGGCGCCGAAGACGACCCTGACCTCGCCTGCGATTGGGCCAGACGGGCACTTGCGCATCTGTGAACCCAGGCGGGCGGCTCTGGGGGGTCAGCCTGCCAAATCCTTAACCTCCCTAATAATGTTAGGGCATTCCGCTGAAACCACACTATGCTGTGTCGGCGGACGCATAGGCAGCCGGCATATAGACAATCCCTAACATTGTTAGGCAGCTTAACCCGCTGTTCATCTTCTCAAAACCTTGCGCCCCTCAAAAACAGCGTGCCATCCGGGCAGCGCCGTCCATTCCCTCTCGCGCCACCACGTCTTGGCCTGCGCAAAATACCGCCAAGCCTTGACGCTTGCAGCGCGGCTTGCCAAGGCTAACGCCTACCATAGAGAAGGACAAAACCGATGCGCACCAAGTTTGCAGCAGGCAACTGGAAGATGAACGGAACGGTCGAGTCGCTGTCGGAGCTTGCGGGCATCGCCGGAAACGCCCCCAGCGACCATGTGCCGGAGGTGCTGATCTGTCCGCCCGCCACGTTTATATCGCGTGCCGCCGATGCGGCGCGCGGCACTGCCCTGCATATCGGCGGGCAAGATTGTCACCAGAATGCCGGTGGCGCGCATACCGGCGACATCTCAGCCTTGATGCTGCGCGACGCGGGTGCCACCCATGTGATCTTGGGCCATTCCGAACGCCGTGCCGACCACGGGGAATCCGACGCGCTGATCCGCGCCAAAACGCAAACCGCGTGGGATCATAGCCTGATCGCCATCGTCTGCGTCGGCGAGACGGACGAGGAACGCGACCAAGGCAACACCCTCGACATCATTGGCGGCCAGCTTGCCAGTTCCATCCCCGATGGTGCCACAGGCGAAAACCTGATCGTGGCCTACGAGCCCGTCTGGGCCATCGGCACCGGACGCACGCCAACGCTGGGCCAGATCGCCGAGGTGCATGATTACCTGCGGATGCGGTTGGAAGACCGGTTTGGGTCTGGGGTCGGTCAATCCGTGCGCTTGCTCTATGGCGGCTCGGTCAAGCCGTCGAATGCCACCGAGATTTTCGCCGTGTCTAATGTGGACGGTGCCCTCGTCGGTGGTGCGTCGCTGAAGGCAAGTGATTTCGGAGCGATCATCGCGGCCTTATCTCAGGCCTAGGGCCCTCGCACACATGACAGATGCCAGCCCCGCCTCGCCCAGTTTGCGCCGCTCCATAAAGGTGCTGGCGCTTGGCGTGGCGGTGGCCCTTGCGCTTAGCATCGCGGCACTCCCAAGGGCCGAGCGCTACTTTCTCACCCAAGCAGGTCTGGCCAGCGACGCGACCTTGCGCCTTGCCACCGAGGTGCTGCGTGGATCGCTCAGCCGCGCCGAGGCACTGCCGAGCCTGCTGGCCGAACGCCCGATCCTGCGCACGCTGCTGCGCGATCCAACCAATTCCGGCGTCCTGCCCTTTACCAACGAGCAGTTGCGCCAGACCGCCCTCGCCCTCGATGTGTCCGATGTCTACGTCATGGACCCCAGCGGGTTAACCATCGCGGCCAGTTCCTACCGCACCGACCGCAGCTTCATCGGGCGAAACTTCAACTTCCGCCCCTATTTCACCCAAGCGCTGGCAGGCGGCACGGGCCGCTTTCACGCGCTCGGCACCACCTCAGGCGAGCGCGGCTATTTCTTCGCCGCCCCGGTGATCGAGGACACCCAGATCATCGGCGTCGTGGCCGTCAAGATCACCATGGACCAGTTCGAGGACACATGGCGCGACGGCGGCGCGGACCTGATCGTGACCGACAGCTCCAACGTGGTGTTTATGTCCAGCCGCACGGATTGGCTCTTTCGCACCCTTGGCGTGGTCAGCGAGCCGATGCTTGACCGGATTGCCGAAACCCGGCAGTTCCCCCTTGATCGCCTGACGCCGCTGCCGCAACAGCGCGCTAAGTTAACGCCCGATCTTGATCTTATTACCCTGACATCTGTAGGTATACAAAGCGAATACATTACGGGTCTTCGGCTAATTGCCGCTGCCGGATGGCGCGTGTCCATCCTGACCCCTACCGGCCCCGCGCGTGCGCAAGCGCAGTTGGCCTTGACCGTTGCCGTGCTTGCGATTCTGCTAACCGGGATGCTCGGCGCGGTTGTCCTGCAACGCCGCCACCGCCTTCTGGAACGGCTGGAGGACCAACGCGCCACCCAAAGCTTGCTGGAGCGGCGCGTGGCCGAACGCACCGCCGATCTGAAAGCCGAAGTGGCCGAGCGCACCGCCACCGCCCAACAACTGCGCCGCACCCAGACCGAACTTGTCCAAGCCGGCAAACTCGCAGCCCTCGGGCAAATGTCCGCCGCCCTTAGCCACGAATTCAACCAGCCGCTGGCCGCCGTCAAAGCCTATGCCGACAATGCTGCGACCTTCCTGGACCGGGGCCGCACAGACGAGGCGCGCAAGAACGTCAGCCACATCTCGGACATGGCTGACCGCATGGCATCGATCTCAAAACACCTGCGCAATTTTGCGCGCCGCCCCCAAGAAAAGATCGGGCCGATCCCGTTGGTGCCCGTGATCGAGGACGCGGTCGCCCTTATGGCCCCACGCCTCAGCGCGGCCAAAATCACCCTCGACTTCACCCCACCCGAGGGCGCGCCTTGGGCCATGGGCGGGCGCGTGCGCTTGCAACAGGTCATTGTGAACCTACTTAGCAACGCGCTCGATGCACTGGACGGACGCACCACAACGCCCATCACCATCACGACGACGCAGACCGACACAGGCTGGCAGATCGCTGTGCGCGACCACGGCCCCGGCTTCGCGGCAGACGCGTTGCCTCAGGTGTTCGACCCGTTCTTTACCACCAAGGAACCCGGTCAAGGCCTCGGCCTCGGCCTGTCGATCAGCTACAACATCATCAAGGATTTCGGGGGCACGCTGGCCGCACGCACCCATCCCGAGGGCGGGGCCGAGTTCACCATCGACCTCGTGACAGCCCCCGCGCCGGAGACCGCAACGCCATGACCGACGACACAGCAACCGAGCAAACCGTTCTGTTCGTCGATGACGAAGAACACCTGCGCAACGCCGCCGCCCAATCGCTGATGCTGGAGGACATGCAGGTCACAACCTTCGCCGATGCCGCCACTGCCTTATCGCTTATCGACCGCCACTTTCCCGGCATCCTCGTCAGCGATATCCGTATGTCGCCGATGGACGGGCTGACCCTCATGCAGCGCGCGCTTGAGATTGATCCTGAGTTGCCCATCATCCTTGTGACCGGGCACGGCGATGTGGAACTGGCCGTCAGTGCGATGCGCGACGGGGCTTATGATTTTCTGGAAAAGCCCTATGCGCCTGCGCGCCTGGTCACCTCCGCGCGCCGCGCGCTCGACAAGCGCCGCCTGACGCTGGAGAACCGCGCGTTGCGCCGCGAAGTGGGCGGACGCGATGTCGTGGAATCCCGCCTGACCGGGCGCAGTGACGCCATCGTTGCCCTGCGCCGCCAGTTGCGCGCCGTGGCCCAGACCGACGCCGATGCGTTGATCTACGGGGCCACGGGCACAGGCAAAGATGTCGCCGCCCACGCGTTGCACCGGGCCAGTGCGCGCGAAAAAGGCCCGTTCGTGCATATCAACTGCGCTGCCCTGCCCGATGCGCTGATCGAGTCTGAGTTATTTGGCCACGAGGCAGGCGCCTATCCCGGTGCGACCCGCGCGCGCTACGGCAAGTTTGAGCACGGGCGCGGCGGCACGATATTTCTGGACGAGATCGACAGCCTGCCCCTGCCCTTGCAAGGCAAGTTGCTGCACGCGGTCCAGAACCGCACGATCACGCGGCTGGGGTCCAACGATCCGATCCCGCTGGATGTGCGCTTCATCGCAGCCTCCAAAACCGATCTTGAGGTCGAGATTGCCGAGGGGCGTTTTCGCAGCGATCTGCTCTACCGCCTCAACGTGGTCAGCCTGCGCCTGCCCAGCCTTGACGAGCGGCGCGACGATATTCCGATGCTGTTTGCGCAACTGGTCCAGCAAGGGGCCGCGCGCTACGGGCGCCAAGCCCCCGAGATCCCCGGTGCGGTGCTCTCTGGTCTCGCCGCGCGGCGTTGGCCCGGCAATGTGCGCGAATTGCGCAACGCCGCCGACCGGTTTGTGCTGGGCCTCGACCTCAGCCCGGCGGCACCTGCCCCCAGCCCCGACGCCCCCTTGGCCCAACAAATTGCCGACCACGAGAAGGCGCTGATCGCCGCCAGTCTCGCCAGCCATTCAGGCAGCCTGAAAGACACCTACGAGGCGCTGGGGCTGTCGCGCAAAGCGCTGTATGAGAAGATGCAGAAATACGGGCTAAGCCGCGATGATTTCGCCGACGGGGATTGAGAGGGCGATTATCCCAGCAATGCTTTGCTGAACGGATAGGTCGTCAACCGCTCGGCCCCGGTTTCGGTGATCAGGAACTGGTCTTCCAGCTTGACCCCGGCGGCGTCCTGCTCTGCCCCGATATAGCTCTCGATACAGATCACCATGCCCGGCTCGAACCCGCCGTCAAAGCTGTAATCCACCCCGTCGAAAGCATGGGGGATATAGGGAAACTCGCCGCACAGCCCCAGCCCGTGGCCCAAGCAGTAATACCCGTGGCCCCGGTAGCTGGGCGGGATCGGCCAAGCGGCACGCGCGAAATCCTCAAACGACACGCCCGGTCCCAGCAAGGCCGCGTTATGGTGCAACTGGTCATAGGCAAGGCGGTAGAGCGCCATTTGCGCAGGCGTTGCGGCACCCGCGTCGCACAGAAACGTCCGCGAGAAATCGACCGCGTAATGCATATAGCCCAGCGCGTCGGTGTCAAAGCACACCAGATCGCCCGCCTGCATCCGGCGGGGTCCCGCCTCCTGAAAATACGGAAAGGTGCGCGGCCCGGACTGGAACAACCGGGTCGAGATATATTCGCCTTCCGTCGCAATCAGGTGGTGGTGAAACTCAGACCAGACCTCCACCTCGCTGGCCCCCGGCGCAATCGCGGCCTCGAGGGCAGCAGCCCCCAGTTCCACCCGGCGCACAGCCTCGCGCATCACGGCGATCTCCAGCGGTTGCTTGATCAGACGCGCGCGCGAGAACACATCTGTTGCGTCACCCACTTGCACGCCCGCACCCCGAAGCGCGTCGATGACAGGCACGTCGAACCCCTCAAGCGCCAGCCGCATGTCACTGCCCAGAAGCGTCGTGATCTGATCCACGAACTCCGCAATCTCGGCGCGGGCGCCAGCCCCGTAAATCGCCGACAGCCCCGGTGCGGCCCGCACATCCGTGACCACCGGGTTGCCGGCAACCAGATGCTCGCAACCTGCAAACTCCCACAACACCGTCGCCCCATCGGCGCGCACCAGCGTGAACCGAAACGGCCCCATGAGGCTGAACACGGTCATATTGCGCGCGCCTGTGGCATAAAGAATGTTGATCGGGTTGGCGGTCAAAACCGCCGGGATGTCGCGCGCGCCCATCACCGCAAGCAGGCGCGCGTGGCGTTGCTGGATCAGGGGGGCGGCGTCAAACTCCACGCTCTATGTCTCCGCCGCCTCAATCGGCGTGCTGAGATCCACGATGATCCCGGCGGCCACCTCCATCAACAGCGCCGGATCATCGCTTTCAACAGCGTTGGCCATCCGCGTCAAAGTTTGCGCGGTCATGTCCCAAAACGCCTGCGGATTGGCGCGCAAATCCTGCACCCGCCAGCGCACCACTTTCCACCGCGCCGCGCGAAACGCATCCGCCACGATCTGGTTGGTTATCACATCCGCCAGCGCATTGGCCGAGCGCACCGACACGTTGATAAAGAAGTCCACGTCGCGCGTGGTCTCGCTGCGTGCCAATTGCGCCACACCCGCCAGCGTCATCTTCGTGTCGGGGGTAATCACGTTGGACTTCATCCGCGCCGCCGCCAGCGTCACTTGCGCATAGGCGTCAAAATCATCGCGCCGCGTGGCCGGATCGAGGGGGGGCGCAACGCTGCCCACACCCATGCGGGTCTCCAACAAATGCTCATAGGCGAGGGTTTGCAGCACCTGCCGGATAGGCGTGCGCGACAGGCCAAATTCCTTTGCGATTTCAGTCTCTCGCAGCAAGACGGGCACACCCGCAGGGGCACGAAATATACGCGCGCGCAGGGTGTCTAGAATGACAAATGGTGCAGGAGCAGAATTGGGCATGGAAGTCCTAGACTATTGGACGGCACTCGACATATCGCCGTCGGCGCGCCTTATGGCACAGGTATACAGCCGCCCGCCAACGCTTCAAGCCGCATTGCATATTACGCGCCCCGTTCAGCAAAAAAGGCAAGAAACATGCGGCGCACATACATATTCCACATTCTTGGCACTTTTACGCGCGACAAGCTCCCATCGAAGCTGTATACAGGTATTCAGAAATCAGCGATGCAAGTTGCGAAACCCCAGTTCGCCCTTCACCCGCATAGCTGTTCCATCCCGGACGATCACATTGACCCTCGGCGATTTGCATTTTTCATGGCAAGATCGGTTCTGAGGGACATTCAGAACGGGGTGCTGCCATGCTGATTCATCTTCACAAGCAAGCGACGACCA
>Ga0163216_100671_pt1 | contig 41313 bp, 40 predicted proteins | sample SynspAceP_FD_167610 | JGI IMG/M metagenome (GOLD analysis project Ga0163216, IMG submission 167610) | Saline lake microbial communities from Ace Lake in Antarctica - Synechococcus sp. Ace-P (Illumina Assembly) | ecosystem: Environmental > Aquatic > Non-marine Saline and Alkaline > Saline ...
GTTGTGAGCTCTAGGTATTCGGAAAAAAGATAACTAGCTTTGAGGATGAAAAGCATCCTCTTTGCTAGTTCCTATTTTTCTTTCATACCTAAACAGAGCTCTCCACATCTTGCGTAATTGAGTTGTGATCAACAACTTCTCGAGAAAAAGATAAACGTTCTTGAAATCAAAGATTTCTGTGAACTTTTCCTTTTTTCTTGTCGAAACTAATCGTTGTTCTCAGCATCTTGTTTTTCTATTGGGGCGAATGCGGCTAGTAGGCGTTTGATTCCTTGTTCTTTAAATGCAATATCAAGTTGGAGGTTGTCGGCGTCGCCGGTTACTTTGACGACTGTTCCTATGCCCCATTTTTTGTGTATGGCTTTGTCGCCAGTACTCCATGTTAATTTATCTGCGCCGCTTTCTGTTTTATCGCTGACTGGTGATTGATAAGGTGTGCTAGCGGCTTTTTCTGCTTGATTGTTCCGATAAGGTGCTGAGCTGGTTGAACGACTAAAGGGTGTTGCATGTGTGTTCCCTGCTTGATTGTTGCCTGACTCGATGACTTCATCCGTAATTTCTCTAATAAATCGCGAAGCCTGATTGCTTTGTATTTTTCCATATAACACACGTGAATAAGCATTGGTGATGTAGAGTTTTTTCTCAGCGCGAGTGATCCCTACGTAAGCTAAGCGACGTTCTTCTTCTAGGTCGTCTTCTTCCATCATAGAGCGAGAAAGTGGGAAGATCCCTTCTTCTAATCCAATTAAGAATACGACTGGAAATTCTAATCCTTTAGCCGCATGCAAGGTCATCAACGTCACTTCACTTTGTGGTTCTTCTTCAACGTTGTCTAAATCTGAGATTAAAGCTAAATCCGTTAAGAAAGTAAGCAAGCTTTTATCTTCGTTGTTGTCTTTTTCAAATTGTTGGGTAACAGATAGGAACTCCTTAATATTTTCAACACGCGTTTCAGACTCCAGTGTCCGTTCCAATTCTAAACTTTTGAGATAACCACTGCGTTCAAGCGTTTCTTCTACTAACTTAGTCACTGGAAGGTACTCTTGTTTTTGTTGTAAGTCACGCATCATGAAAGCAAATCCTTCAAGTTCACCCGCTGCTTTACCTTTGATAGTTGTGATTGAAACGTTCAATGCCGCTTCTAATAGAGACCACTCGTATTCATTGGCAAAACTTCTTAATTTTTCAATTGTACCAGGTCCGATTCCTCTTTTTGGTGTATTGACTACTCTTTCAAAACTCATATTGTCTTCAGGATTAGCAATCAAACGTAAATAAGCTAAGACATCACGAATTTCTTTGCGGTCATAGAACTTATGTCCACCGACCATTTTATAAGGAATATTGGATTTCAATAGATTTTCTTCCATCACTCGTGATTGAGCATTTGTCCGGTATAAAACAGCGAAATCGCCATAGTTATAATTAGCTGTCTTCATTTCTTCTAGCATTTTCGAGACAACGTATCTTGATTCATCGCCTTCAGATTGACCACGGTAATAAGTAATTTTATCCCCTTCATCATTGTCAGTCCAAAGTTTTTTCACTTTACGCTTGTTGTTGTTTGCAATAACATCATTAGCTGCTTTCAAAATAAATTTGGTAGAACGGTAGTTTTGTTCAAGCATCACTACTTTTGCATCCGGGTAATCTTTTTCGAAATCTAAAATATTATCCATATTTGCGCCGCGCCAACCGTAGATACTTTGGTCTGCATCTCCAACAACACACAAGTTTTTAAAGCGTTTGGCCAGCATATTGACTAATGTGTATTGAGCCGTATTTGTATCTTGGTACTCATCTACATGAATGTAATGAAATTTATTTTGATAATAGTCTAACGTTTCGTGACTTTCTTCAAATAAACGAATCGTTAGCATAATTAAATCATCGAAATCAACTGATTGATTGCGGCGCAACTCACGTTGGTAGTCATCGTAGCAGTCCGCTACGATTTTTTCAAAAAAACTATTAGCTGTTTTGCGGTAATCCTCTGCGTTCATCAATTCATTTTTAGCATTGCTAATTTCAGATAGAATAGCTCTTGGATTGTATTTTTTAGGGTCAATATTGCGTTCTTTTAAAATTCGTTTCATTAAGGTTTGTTGATCACTAGGATCGCTAATGGTAAAGGCTTTATTGTATCCAATGCGGTCTATATCACGACGCAACATGCGCACACACATCGAGTGAAACGTTGAAACCCATACGCTTTCTCCACCCGTTTTCATCAAGCGACCAACCCGTTCTTTCATCTCTTTAGCAGCTTTATTTGTAAAAGTTATCGCTAATATATTCCATGGATTTACGCCTTTTTCATCAATTAAATAAGCAATGCGATGCGTTAACACACGCGTCTTCCCACTGCCTGCTCCTGCCATAATCAAAAGAGGACCTTCTGTATAGGCTACGGCTTCCTTTTGTCCTGGGTTCATACCCTCTAACAATTTGTTTTGTATTACCAAAATTTAACCATCCTCTCTTTGTATCAAACTCGTTCGTTCAATCAATTCATCTTTGTTTCACCATTTTATTTTATCAAATAAAAATAAATTATTGCATAAGTTTCCATTTTTCATTTTACCATAGATTGACTCCATTCGAGAAAAGAATAAAGAGATTTAAATGAAAAAAATGAGATAAAAACATAGAACATGTCTTTACCTCAGCTGTTATTATATGAAACATTCAGCGAAACGTTATTTTTGTTCGGCTAACTCTGTTAAATACTCAAAAAAAACTTCCGGATCAGCTTCATAAACCAAATTCACTGCTCGACCATCCGGCGATAGTTCTACTCTCCCTTGACTAACACCAGTCGAATGCACTATTGAGTGAACAACTTTTTGTTTCATACTGTCCATTATTCCAATAGTTGCTGTCGTTAAAACATCCCATAAGAAATAGGTAGCGTTAGTATGTAAATGGACTAATGGCGGTACAATGGCGTACGCTTGTCCTAAGAAATCAATACCGCTATTGGCTCTTTGACGTGCCCACTTTGTTCGAACTTCGATGGTCAAAGGAACCATGTTTGTGCTTTCTAATGCAACTAGATCAATCTCAATCGAACTGTTCCAGACTGTTTGAACAGCTTCAGGATCCCAAAAAGCATTCCACTCTGCAGTTCCATCATGTTCTGGTTCTTCAACATTGCCTTTTTCGAGGAATGTTCCACCCATCCAAGCCAGCTTTTTAATTTTTTCTTGAATGTCAGGGGCTTCTGTTAGAGCTCTTGCTAAATCCGTTAACGGTCCAACAAAAACGAGTGTAACTTTTTCTTCACTTGAACGGAGCTTCTCAATTAAATGCTGATGAGCTGGTATGGTCGTTTCTTTTGTTGAAGTTGGTTCAAATTCATTTAATAGCGGCAAGGCATCAATTGTAAAAGCATGCATGCGCCAATCTTTGGGAAAAGGATTCTTTCCTCTAGAATTTGATGCAGCTATCTCGATAGCTGCTCCATGACCAAAACGTTCAATGATTTTCCGACTCGCTGATACTGCTGGTTCTAAATAACAATCTGCAGGAATAACACCTACTCCAATTAGTTCCACGTCTTTCATTTGCAGCAACATAAATAAAGAGACTAGGTCATCTACTCCGCCATCATGATTCAAATACACTTTTTCCTTCATTTTATTCGCCTCTTCTTTTTTTACTGTTTAATCTGACATATTATGGATGATACTAAGAGTGAGTTGATTAATTAGAATGCGCATTTCTTTTCGCGCTAGGGGATAATCTCCTAATTTTAGGTAGTGGATTAATGTTTCGTAGTGTTTTATTTTAATGTCTCTATTTTTTCGCATTAAAGAAAGATAGTCTGGATTATTTTGCGTCTGTAATTCGCGGATAGTATCCATCACAATTCTTACGGAGTAGTCATTTTTACTGAAAGCTAGAATTTTATGCAGCAATTGTGTTTCTAAATCAAGAAATATTTTTTCTGATTCATTGCGGCATTTTTTTAGACTGGTTAATTTATCATCAACTTGCGTTCCATCAAATATGATCTCCTTTATTTGTAAATAATGAAAGTAATGAACGAAAATCATTTCGATAAATTCCATTCGTTCTTGTAAGCCGTGTGCTTCAATTTTTTTTTCTCTAACGCGGGCGCCTTTATAAACCTCGACGTCTAAATAACCTTCTTGTTGCAACTGTTGGAAGGCCTGGCGAATGGGTGTACGGCTGATGTTCAATTCTTTTGATAAGGCTAATTCTGTGATACGGGTTTGAGGTACCCATTGTCTTGTATGGATTTTTTCTTTTATGTATTGATAAGCTACTTCATCTAATTTTTTCGTTTTGGCCATTGCTGTTCCACTCACTTATCGTTAGATTCTTTGTTTAGTGTTCTATATTCCAATTGTAAAGCCTTTATCTTGTACATACAAGACCATTAAGTTCTTTTCACTGACCTATTGGTATTTCATTTTTTTAGTGAGCGACTTACTATTCCTTTTTCTATTACCCCACTTTCACTGAGAAAGGCTGCTGATAAAATAAAGAATCCTCCAATGAGTTGGACCATCGTCATCCGTTCACTTAAAAATAACGTTGACAGAAGAACAGCTGAAATGGGATCAATGTAACTTAAGATGGCTATTGTTTGCCCTTTCAAGACTTGGATGGCAGAAAAGTAAAGGGCATAGGCTATACCTGTATGAACGACACCTAAAAAAAGCAAGTAAACTAAAGACGTTCCAGAAATAGACAGTAAGTTAGAACCTTCTTTCAAAAAAACATAGGGTGCTAATACAATAGAAGCCGTCATTAATTGGATAATCGTCGTTTCTAGACTAGCACTATTCCGCAAAAACTTGGTTGCCAGGATAACACTAGCATACAACAACGCTGCTCCAATGCCATACATTATTCCCAATGAATGATTGTAGCCTAACCCATTCACTGTGCTTCTGTCGACAATAAAATACATCCCAATGAATGCTAAAAACACACAGCTAATTTTTACTCCGTTTAATTTTTCTTTTAAAATAAAAGGCGAAGCCAACACAACAAATAAAGGAGCCATATAATAACTTAATGTCGCGTTTGAAATTGTCGTATAGCGATAAGCTTCAAATAATAAAATCCAATTCAAACCAATGGCTGTTCCAGAATAAAATAGGATAGCGGCATTTTCTTTACTATTTCCCCAAGATAGGCGTTTCTTTTTGATAGCCAATACTAACAGTAAAAACATACTGCCAAAAAAACCACGATAGAGAGCTATTTCACTTGAAGTCAACTCAATATTTTTAACAAAAAGCCCAATTGTTCCAAAGATCAGCATTGCAGTAATCACTTTTGCTCTTGCTTTTGCCATCCTTTCCCCTCCTTTTTTTGACTGTATGGTACAAATAAAAATGACATAGGCGCCTTTTACTACGAGGTTCCCTATGCCATCTATTTAATCTTTCAAGCTTTTTTTAATCAGAATTTTTTAGAGACCGACTCTATTAAAGAGTTCGTCTACATTTTTTAAGTGGTAGTGGTAATCGAATGCATCATCTAGTTCTTCCATCGTTAAAAGAGACATGATTTTAGCATCTCCTTCTATTAAGTCACGGAATGGAATCTGACTTTCCCACGAAATTGCTGTTTTAGGTTGAACTAAGTCATATGCCTTTTCTCGGCTCATCCCTTTGTCAATCAATTTTAATAGGACACGTTGGCTATAGATTAATCCATAAGTAGCTCCCATATTACGCTTCATATTCTCTGGATAAACAGTCAAATTCTTCATAATATTCCCAAATCGATTGAGAATATAATCCAAAAGAATAGTTGAGTCTGGTAAAATAATTCGCTCAGCTGAAGAATGTGAGATATCCCGTTCATGCCATAAAACAACGTTGTCATAGGCTGTGACCATATGACCTCGGATAACCCGTGCTAAGCCTGTAACGTTCTCAGAACCAATTGGATTACGTTTATGAGGCATGGCTGAAGATCCTTTTTGACCTTTAGCAAAAAATTCTTCTACTTCCCGTGTTTCAGATTTTTGAAGTCCGCGTATCTCAGTAGCAAACTTTTCTATACTCGTTGCTATTAAAGCTAACGTTGCCATATATTCCGCATGCAAATCTCGTGGTAAAATCTGTGTAGAAATTTCTTGTGCTCGAATACCTAATTTTTCACAAACATATTTTTCGACAGCTGGAGGAGTATGGGCAAATGTTCCAACCGCTCCGCTAATTTTACCGGCTTCTATCCCTTCTGCAGCATGTTCGAAGCGTTCTATGTTGCGCTTCATTTCAGAATACCAAAGAGCTAATTTCAAACCAAAAGTCGTTGGCTCAGCATGCACTCCATGCGTTCGACCCATCATCACAGTGTATTTATATTTCCTTGCTTTTTCAGCTAATATGTCTAAAAAGCTGTTTAAATCTTTACGTAATAAATCATTTACTTGCTTCAATTGGTATCCGTAGGCTGTGTCAACAACATCTGTGCTTGTTAAACCATAATGAATCCATTTGCGTTCCTCGCCAAGTGATTCTGAAACAGCACGAGTAAATGCTACTACATCATGACGCGTTTCTTCTTCTATTTCTAGGATACGTTTCACTTCGAAAGCGGCTTTTTCGCGTATTTTTCTAGCCTCTTCTTCAGGAATATCTCCCCGTTCAGCCCAAGCTTCTACAGCTAGAATTTCTACTTCTAACCACGTATTGTAGCGATTCTCGTCTGTCCATAATTGTCCCATTTCAGGTCTTGTATACCGTTCAATCATTTGCCCTGTGCTCCTTTTTTTAAATCCATATTCCTGTGTCATAAATGTGTTCTATTGTTTTCTCGATGTCTTTTGTCAAAATGGTAATGTGCCCCATGACTCGACCTTTTCGTGCTTCTTTTTTTCCATAATAATGAAAGTGCCAGTTTGGTTTCAATTGGATTTGCTTTTCTGCCCCGTCCATTTGTTCTCCTAAAATTGTTACAGAAACGGTTTTAGAAAATAAGGTAATGTCAGGTAAAGGCCAACCACAAATGGCTCGAATATGCGTTTCATATTGAGAAGTCGAGCAAGCCTCTATACTGTAATTAGCTGAACAATGTGGACGTGATACCAATTCACTCACATATAGTGCACCAGAAGTGGTTAATGTCAATTCTATTCCCAATGTACCAACTAAATCTAATCCTTCAGCAATAGTTAGACTGATTCGTTCAACTTCTTGAGACACCTCATCCGAAACCCTTGCAGGCACAATTGTTTCTTTTAAAACATTTTGACGGTGTATAATTTCAGCTGTAGGAAAAATGGATGTCTCTCCTGCAGCATTCCTTGAAATCACTATCGACAATTCTCGTTCAAATGGAATCCAAGCTTCTAAAATGCAGGTTCCTTTTTTTAATAATGCTTCACATTTTGGTATATCTTCTTCTCCATAGAGAACCATTTGTCCCTTTTTTTCGTACTCGTCACGAATAGTTTTTAAAACGCAAGGAAAACCAATTGAACTAGTGGAAAATTCAATGTCTTCTAACGTTAAAATTGTTGCATAAGGTGCCAAGTTAATATTGTTCATTTCTAAGTAGGCTTTTTCTAATATCCGATCTTGAGCAATAGATAAAAGTTCGCTCCCTTGTGGAACAGCAACCGTTTTACTTAGCACTGCAATTTTATCGGCAGCAACATTTTCAAATTCATAGGTTAAAACATCACTTCCCATAGCCAAATCCATCAGTGCATCTTCATCATCACATTTAGCTACAATTTGCCAATCAGCTACTTGTGCAGCGGGACAATTTTCCTTGGGATACAAGATACCAACAGCATATCCCATTTCTTTAGCAGCCAATGCCATCATCCTTGCTAATTGACCTCCACCAATAATGCCAATCGTCTTTCCAGGAATAATTAAATTCGGCAACGGTCTCACTACTTTCTAGTTCATTTATTTTTTTCTTATTTTTACTAGTTTATCAGTTAACTCAAAAACTGTCATGAATTATAACCGAATGGCTGCTTATTTTTTTATAGTTCTCCGCGCTGTTTTAATGCATGTCTTCTCTTTTTAACTTTCTTTGTCCAAAAACCACCGCTTATATACTTTGGTTCATAAGAAATAACAAATGCTTTAGATTCTATTTCACTTATTTGTTTGTATAGTTTCCGTTCTGATTTACGAGTAGTCAGTATTTCTAAAACTAACCGATCGCCTTCCTTGCCAAGCGCATAACTGGTTGTTACGCCATAGCCCAATTCTCGTAAATTTTCAGCGATTCCACTTTTTATATCAGGAACAATTGCCGTTACCATGATGTGTCCAAGCGCCAAGTATTCTTCGATTTGAATCCCAACAGCAATCCCGACACCATAACCGAGTGCATAAGCCGCAATATTCCAAAAATTATCCAAACGATCGAGGACCAATCCTAACCCTACTACATAAATGGTGACTTCAACCATCGAAACGAATGGAGCAACCATTCGATAACCTTTCATCGTCAACATAAATCGAATCGTATTCAATGCTACATATGCTAAATTGATTATGAAAATAAGGCCTAAAAACTGTAAACTTGTATCCATTTATTAAAATCCCCGATCTGTTATTAATATGATTATTTATTTCCTTATAAGCCTATCAAATATTTATAAAATAGCAAGTAAAAATGATTGGTTTTTTTAATTTTTTTTGCTAAAAAAACCGCAACCTAATTGTTACTTGGGCTGAGGCTTTTTTTGTATAAAAATCTTATTGTTAGCACCAAAATCGGTTAAATGGTCTCCGGTAAATCTGTCAGTGCTTCTTCTTTTGTCATTGTTTCAGCGCTCTTTTTTTTGCGTCCGTGATGAGAAAGAATGTTTAAACCAATCGCTGTGATACTCGTTACAACTATGCCGTTTCCTGTAAAGGTTTGAACAGCTGCTGGTAATTTCGCAAATAGCTCTGGAACAACGGTTACTCCTAAACCAAGTCCAAGAGATAAAGCTACAATCATTAAGTTGCCGTCTTGGTTTAAGTCAACTCGACTAAGTATTTTAATTCCTTGAGTAGCAACCATTCCAAACAAGATCATCATTGCCCCACCTAAAACAGGTTCAGGAATGATCGTCGCAAATGCCCCAATTTTGGGTACTAGTCCTAATACCATTAAAAATCCTGCTGCAAAATAAATGGGTTTGCGTGTCCGGATTCCCGACATTTGAACTAAGCCAACATTTTGTGAAAAAGCCGTGTAAGGGAAGGTATTAAAAATACCACCTAAAATAATAGCCAATCCTTCTGCACGATACCCTTTTTTCAATTGTTCTTCTTCAATTGTTTGGCCGGTTACTTCCCCAAGAGCAAAATATACCCCTGTAGATTCAACCATACTAACAATTGAAATCAAAATCATTGTTAGAATAGAGGACCACTCAAAAATAGGTGCTCCAAAATAAAAAGGTTGCGGAACATGAAACCAAGTAGCTTCTGTTACAGGCGCTAAACTAACAAGTCCCATAAATGACCCAACAACTGTTCCAATAATTAAACCAATAATAATAGCTAATGAATGAATAAAGCCTTTAGCAAACAATTGGATGCCTAAAATAATAGCCACTGTTAAGAAAGCTAGAAATAAATACTTGCTAGAACCAAAATCAGCTGCGCTTTTCATGCCACCGCCCATCTTCTCAATCCCAACTGGTATAAGTGTCAGACCAATAACAGTGATAACAGTTCCCGTTACAACCGGTGGGAAAAATCGTTTGATTTTTGAAAACAGACCAGCAATTAGTAAAATAAAAATACCTGAAGCTATGATTGATCCGTACATAGCCCCAATACTTTTTGTTGTTCCAATTAAAATTAAGGGAGAAACAGCTTGCATAGCACAACCTAATACTACAGGCAAGCCAATTCCAAAATAGCGGTTAACAAACAATTGCAATAACGTAGCGACTCCACACATAAAAATATCGATTGATACAAGATACGTCATTTGTTCTGAGTTGAACCCAATAGCTCCACCAATCAATAAAGGGACCAAGATAGCTCCCGCGTACATAGCTAATACATGTTGTAATCCTAAAGCTGCTGCTTTTGAGTTTGTTAACATTTTATTTATTCCCCTCTTCTTCTACGAATTTAACTACGCCGTCTTCAAAAGCACGAATACGAGCTAGAGATAAGATATCAAATTCTAGTTTTTCTAAGTCTTTACGCCCAGATTGGAATGATTTTTCAATAACGATTCCAATACCTGCAATAGACGCTTCAGCTTGCTCGCAAATATCCACCAATCCTTTTGCCGCTTGTCCGTTAGCTAAAAAATCATCAATTAACAATACATGGTCATTTGAATCTAAATAATTTCTTGAAATCGCGATTTCATTTGTTGTATCCTTTGTGAATGAATAAACACTGGTCGTATACAAGTTGTCTGTTAACGTCAAACTTTTATGTTTACGAGCAAAGACAACTGGAACTCCTAAAGCTAGGCCAGCGAAAACAGACGGTGCTATACCAGAAGTTTCAACCGTTAAAATTTTTGTGATGCCTTTATCGGAAAAATAGCGGGCAAATTCATCCCCCATTGCTTGCATTAAAACAGGATCAATTTGATGGTTTAAAAAACTATCTACTTTTAAAACATCCTTACCTAAAACCACTCCATCTTTTAAAATACGTTCTTCCAATAATTTCATCTTCATTCTACCTTCCCTTTTGTAAGCTTTTTTTATAAAAATAGTTCTTTTCTTTTTACAAAGCAAAAAAGAGGTCTCTTTTACTCTGCTCGGTTTCTTACCTAAGCAAAGAAAAAAAGACCTCCAAATTCGATTGAATTCAGTTCGTTTTTTGATTTCTTTACTTATAGTCCAGAATTTACGGTACTGGGTAGAAACTTGCCAACCATATTTTGGCATTATATAAGTTAATGTAGTGTTGAATATACTTTTTTTAATCTCAAACGTCAATAGTTTTTTTGATTTTCTCATCAAACTATCAATAATGACGAATTTTTTTTAACTAAATCCTTTTTTCGTTCGCCTTTTACAAAAAACACTCGAAAAGAATAAGAAACCGTTCTTTTCGAGTATATCTACTATAGTTTAACAACCTTCTAAACTAATTATGCTGGTTTAATCATTCGTTGTTTCATGTTGAACAGTATCAACATATATGTTTACCAATCTTGAACCTTCTATTTTATTAGAAGTAAAGATATAGTCTGCATACTCCACTAAAGCTTCTTCTCCATGATGAGGAATACTTCCATATTCCATAATGAAAAAGCCGGCTATAGAGTCAACATCATTTGATTCTATATTTGTATTAAAAAATTCATTGAATTTAGAAAGCGGTGTTGAACCATCTACTAGGTAGCGATTTTCATTTATAGGTTCAATCATGCTATAGGTTTCATCATATTCATCATCAATGTCCCCAACAATCTCTTCTAGTAAATCTTCTAAAGTTGCTATTCCGACCACTCCACCATATTCGTCATTCAAAATAGCCATTTGGTTTCGGGTACGTTTTAGTTCATATAATAAATCATCCATAAAAATAGTTTCAGGCACATATAATGGAGGATTCAATAATTCTTTAATTTCAACATCGTCTAAATTAGTTTTTCTTGAAGCCTTCAACAAATTTTTTACATGAACAATGCCAATAATATTATCTTTATCTGACATATAAACGGGTACACGTGAAAATCTGCAGTCTAATAACAATGGAATATTTTCTTCATTCCCATCCTCATAGTCAATCATATAGGTATCTGTTCGAGGTACCATAATCTCTCTCGCCATTTTCGTATCCATTGATAAAACACCTTTTAACATGGTAAATTGTTCCACATCAATAGCTCCTTTTGCTTGGCTATTTTCTAAATAAGAACGAAATTCATCCCGTGTCATTTTTTCTTCTTTTTTAGAAAAATCTATTGGTGTCATTCGTTTCAATAAATCCGTTGATAACGAGAGTAATTTTACAAAAGGCGTGAAAACCATTTGTGCTATTCTAATGGGTCCAGCTGTAAAGCGAGCAACTTCTTCTGCTTTTTGTAAAGCAACTTGTTTAGGATACAACTCGCCAAAAACAAGCGTAATATAAGATAAAATTACTGTTACCACTACGATTGCCAGTTGTTTCCCACCTGGAATACTAATTAAAAAAGGTTCCAGACGTGAGGCAAAACTTGTTGCGGCTGAGGCACTCGAAATAAATCCTGCTAGTGTAATGACTACCTGAATTGTTGCAAGAAAGTTATCTGAATTAGCCAATAATTTTAATACTGCAGCTGATTTTTTATCACCTTGGGCAGCTTTCTCTCTTACTTTGCTTTGGTTTAAAGATACAAATGCCATTTCTGCTGAAGCAAAAAATGCGTTGATAGCTGTTAGAACAATAATAAGTAAAATTTGTCCTAACATCGACTGACTGTCGGGGTCTGGATTCATAAATCGTGATCTCCTTTTTAATAGTTACGTTTTTCGATTAGGCAAAACATACCACAATTTAAACCTCATAGCAACTTACTTTTAATTTCTTATTTCATAAAATGCATTTTAAACACTATTTCCTATTTTTCTTTCATGTCTGGACAGAGCGCTCAGCATCTTATTTTAATTGAGCTTTACGCTCTAGACATTCGGAAAAAAGATAACTGTCTTTGAGGATAAAAAGCCTCCTCTTTGACATTTCCTATTTTTCTTTCATGTCTGGGCAGAGCGCTCAGCATCTTATTTTAATTGAGCTTTACGCTCTAGACATTCGGAAAAAAGATAACTGTCTTTGAGGATAAAAAGCCTCCTCTTTGACATTTCCTATTTTTCTTTCATGTCTGGACAGAGCGCTCAGCATCTTATTTTATTAGTTCTTCGATATTTCCTAATAAGGGTTTCATTGTTGCTGTGACGTCTCCACTGGATTTGCCTTCTATCATCGCTACCATTAGATAACTGTTATTTTCTGCATCAAATGTTAGTAGGAAGCCATTTGTTTCTGCGTCTTCACCTTCTACTTTTGATTCTGTTGTTTCGGCTGTTCCTGTTTTTGCTGCAAGATTCTTTTTGTTTAGTGAAGCTAGACTGTGTGCTGTTCCTTCAGGTTTTTCTACCACTTTGATTAAGTTATCTTTTACTATATTCGCTGATTTAGCAGTCACGGCCATTTTAGGTTCAGTCGTCTTTTGGTCTGCCGTTAATTTGGGATAAATCAGTTTGCCTTCATTTGCAAAAACAGAAAACGAGACAGCCTGTTGAATGGGATTCATCAATAGTTGACCTTGTCCGTATGCTGTATCTGCTAATAACGTTTCTTTAGCTAATGTTCCTTCATTTGAAATTTGAGCTGGATTCATTGCAATGGGTAAGTTTAACTTTTCTCCAAAAATAAACTGAGATAGTCCTTCTTCATAAACTTTTCGCCCCATTTCCAAAGCTTCTTGAGCAAAGTAGATATTGTCAGAGTAGACTAAAGCTGACTCTAAATTTACTTGCGGTGTATCTGAAACACGCACGATAAAATGGTCTCCCCATGATGAATCTTTTTGCCATTTTAATCCATCAATTTTGTGGATTTTATCTGTTGTTGTTATACCTGAGTCTAATCCAATTGCTGCTGTAATAGTCTTAAAGGTCGAACCGGGAGCATATCCGGCTGCAAAACGAGCAAGAAAAGGGTTATTTACATCATCAGTATATTTTTGATACTCTTCTGTACTAATGCCCATTGTCATTAGGTTTGCATCATAAGAAGGTGTGCTGACTAAAGACAATAATCTGCCATCTTTCGGATCCATAAAAACTGCGGAACTATTTTCATCTATTAACTGTTCGTATGCAGCTTTTTGAAGTTTTGCATTGATTGTCAATGTAATGTCTTCCCCATTTTTAATTTCTGTTTCTTGAAGTACTTTCTTTAATCCATCTGTCTCATCATTAATGACGATTCTTCCGCCTTTTTGGCCGTTTAATCTTTCATTAAATGTTGCCTCCAAACCGGCTTTCCCAATAACGTCACCCGCTTGTAATGTTGGATTTTTTTTAATATCTTCGGCGGTCGCTTCTCCAACATATCCGATTAGGTGAGCAGCTGCTTCATTTAATGGGTAAGTTCGAATGGTTTTTTCTTGATAAAGGACCCCAGGTACCTCAGGGGTATCTCCATCTTTTACAATTTTAAAAGGAACAAAGCTTTCAGGCAAAACCCATTCAGCTGATAATTTATTTTCTAATTGTTCAACCGCAACATCAAATTCATTACCAATAACTTTTAGCTTGTTATCTTTATCTGTTCCATCTCCCAAAGCTTCAGGGTAAAGCCCAGCATCCCAAACTTTTCCTTCTGTTGCTAGTGGAGATCCATCAGTCGCAAGTATATCTCCTCGTTCTCCAATTGTAGTGGTTAAACTGATTTTGTCATTTGGTTCTAACTCTGGAAAGATAAGTTGGGTATTCCAATTTAATTTATACTCATCTTTTTCTTTAGTCATAGTTGTAACAAAAGATTGTTTATCTAATTTCCCTAAGGAAGTAGTCATCTGTACTGTGTATAAAACATCGTATTGTTTTTTTTCTTCATTTAATGAGACTTTTAAATCAGAAACGCTTAAATCAGAAGCACCAATTCCCCCATAGATTGTTTCATAGCGTTTTTCCATATCATCTTTAGTATAACCGATTTTTTCTAATGTACTTTCTGAAACTAATTTACTCATCGCTGAATAATCTTGTTTTTCTAAAGAATGGATAAAAGAATCGACCGTTTGCTGTGCTGCTTTTTCATCTTTTTGTTTTGACCAAAAATAATACCCTGTTCCTCCACCAATGATTAATGCACTAACCAAAATAATAGCAGTAATCATCATCCATAATGGCCGTTTGGTTTTTTGATTGCGTTTTGTGTCTTTCACTAGCAATTCCTCCTCAAATTGGATCAAATTCGTATTTACTTATCCAGCTAGGCAGAACGCTTCGGATTTTGTAAATGAACAAAGAACTAGACTGCTTGTACCCGAGCTGCATACTCTAGTCATTCTGAAAAATGATAAATGACTTTGAGGATAAGAAGTATCCTTTTTGTCATTTCCTATTTTTCTTTCATGACTGTTCAGAGTCCTCAGCATCTTGTTTTTCATGTTTACGGTATAGTTTCATTTTTTTGCTAAATAGTTCGCCGTTACTTGGTGGAGTGTAGGTAATAGCGTTGGCTCCGGCTTCTATAGTTGCTTTTATGCTTTCTATTGTTGGTCCGCCGGTAGCGATGATTGGTAGGTTTGGAAAATTTCGCCGGATTTCTCTAACTATGTTAGGTGTGTTCGCTGCTCCACTGATATTTACAATGTCCACTCCTGCATCTAATTTTTCTTGTATATCTGTAAATTCTGAAACGACTGTTGAAATAATTGGTACATCTACTACTTCATTTACTTCTTTAATTGTACTTAAAGGTGTTGGCGCATTTAAAACTACACCGATACAGCCGTGTGCTTCTGCAAATAAAGCAATATTAGCGGATCTGTGTCCGTGTGTTAAACCACCACCTACTCCTGCAACAACAGGCATACTTGCTGCTGTTGTGATACCGTTAACAATAGCTGGATGTGGGGTGAATGGGTAAACGGCTATTACAGCATCTGCATCGTTATTCATAATAATAGCGATATCCGTTGTAAAAATCAACGAACGAATTCGCTTACCATTTATGACAATCCCGCTAACTTTATGAATAATTTCTGGTACCTCAATATAATCTCTTCTTAAATCTGTTGTTATTTTGGGAGCCGTTTCTCCAACATATTCTTCCATTTAACTAACCTCCTAATGTTTTCAAACCTATCTCGTTATTTTACTTAAATCTTTAAACGTTAGCTAGAATTTATCGAACCTGAATCGTTCTAATATTTTTTACTGAACTAGGTTTATCGCTATTCAAGAATCGATATTTTAGAGTGAACAATCATAGATTTTATTTTCAACCTTTTTTCTTTTTTGCTATGATTCCGATTTGACCATACCGGTTAGCTTGTTGCACATACTCGCGAAAATAAACAAGTTTTAAAATTTTCTTTTCAAATGGGCCCCCTCAGTATAGAAATAAGCCAGTATAGGAGTGAAAAAAACAACTGAAAAGTAACCTCATAATAGACATTTAATAGCTTTTCAGAAAAAACAATACGATTAATTTAATCGTATTGATGCAAGTTGTATTGTTCAATTAAACGAATTAATTTCACGGGATAGTCTGGATCGGTTGCGTACCCACTCTTTTCCAAAGCATAGGCTGCTTCTTTATACTCAGTTGCTGCTAAAACAGTAGAATATTGATTCGCATTCCAAGTTGTACCATATACGATTAGTCTTGCGTGTTCGTCCATTGACTCTTGCCAACTATCGTATTTTCTAAAAGGTGCTTTTATTTCAATCCATTCTCCATTCACAAATTCTTTTGTATTCATCATAACTGTCTTATTTGGATTATCACCTTTAATGCCATAAAAGTTATTATTTTTTACTGATAGTTCACTTCTACCCCAATCAGATTCTAAGATTGCTTGAGCAATACTGATACTTGGGAGAATTCCATATGTTTCTTTTAAATTTTTAGCGTATTCAGCTGTTTGAACAATAAATTGTTGTTCGTTATTGTTGCTTTTATTGGTAAATATTCCAGTATTATTTGATGTATAATTTGAGCTTAACAAAGTGATTGCACTAAAAAAAATTAAACAAATAGCTAATAAACTAACCAAAATATAACTAGGTGATAAACAAAATATGCCCCGTTTTTTCTTTTTATATTTCGAAGATTTATATTTTTTTCGAGGTTTTTTTTTAACCAATTTGTCACGCCTTTCTTTTTAGTCCATTTACTTGTTATTATTTCTATTTTCCAGCTTCTTTTAATAATTGAATGTATTCTTCAAATGACAAATTATATTTTTCAATATACTTAGCATTTTCGACACCAACATAGCGGAAATGCCATGACTCATACTGAATACCCGTTTCTTTCTCTTTACCTTGTGGAAAACGTAAGATGAAGCCGTAATCTGTCATATTATCTAATAGCCACTGTTGTGAATCTTGGGTATCGTATTCAGGGATTAAGCCTTTTCCAGTTTTTAGCCAATCTGAATCGACCATATCAACGGCTAATCCTGTATGGTGTTCGCTGCCTCCTGGGATGGCGATATAATCTTTAGTCATTTTAACGGCTTCTTCTTGAGTATAGTTTTGATCGAGGTAACGTTGTATACTGTTATCATAATTTTTTTGTTGCAAATCCACTGAACGATAACTAGAGACTAATACCATTTCATAACCTGCTTGAGATGCTTTTGCTAACCAATTCTCATAGTCCTCTTTTATCCGTTCATCGATCAAATAACCATTTGGTAGAGTCGTTAACGGTAAGTCTAGAGTACGATCAATTTGTTGAGAATTATTAACTAAAAGCAAATTCCAATCAGAAACTGACACACCGGGCAGTTCATCCAACATAGCTTGATGTTCTTCTTTTTCTTTTATTTGTTGCTCTTCTTCAGGCGTCAATTGTTCAACAGAAGACGTTACTGTTGTTGACTTAGTCTCTGCAGCTTCTTGAGATTCGCTTAGTGAAGCTTGGTCCATAATCCCACAACCACTAATTAATCCCAACATTAATACACTTGCCAAAATCTTTTTATGCTTCATTTCATAAATGCCCCATTCTTTTTTATTCCCATTTTAAAAACCGTTCTTTTTCATTAAAACTCAGAAATTTTGATTCTCTTCCATAATAACACTTATTAACAAAATCGTCACAAAAAATAGTTGGTTAACTTCAGATTTATAGGCCAAAATTATTTAACAACTAAATACTCAGATAAGCAAAAAAAGGTTGGGACTTTTTGCCCCAGCCTCATAAAATCAGTTAGTTATTTTTTTGTTATATCGTATAGTGGTCTTCGATATTTTCTTTAAACCATTCTAACAAGTCTTGTTTTTCAGTCTCAATTTGCTGTTGAATAATGCCAGGTAAACTTAATTCAATTCGATCTTTGTAACTCCAAAAATCATAGTTCATATCAATTCTGAGAATAGTACTATTTTTCTTGTAGTGCTTTTCATTTGATTCCTTTTCGTTTTCCTGCTGAAAAGCTAATTCTGCAGATCCACTGTTTACCCATTTTTTTGCTACGTGAAATTTAATACCTAAATATTCTTCAACTGGATGAGCTTCTACTTCAGGAAAAAAAGTAGCGTTTCTGATGACTTTTTGGACTAGCATCCACTCATAATCCGTAAATAAATTGATAATGACCTGTTCATCCTTTGGTTTCAAGCTAATTTCACCATTTTTCCAACGGTCCCAATTGTCCTGATTAATAGATAATTGGCTTGAATAAAAATCTTTTTCTGCTCGATAGTTTTCCTTTATTGTGTATAAAACAATCTGAATAAGTGCTTCTTGCATAATAAATTCTCCTCTCACTTCATATCGTTCATTAATAAAATAAGCGCTACCCCTATTTTACATGTAAAAGCTTTAAAACAAAAGTGTAAGGCTTTTCATTAATTTTCGTTCTATGGCTTGCTATATAAAGGATGATAAAAAATATTAATCCTAAACAATTTATACAGCTATTACCAAGCTTGCTGCAATAGCATTTTCCGCTTATTCGATAAATACCCTTTGGGCGTACAAAAAGAACCCCAATCTAATAGGGCTATAGTCAGGATTTACAAAATTAAAGATCACTGGCTTACTATGAATGGGCTACATTTCCTAACATAAAAAGTTCTTCACTTAGATGGGTATTCTCAACTATAATTTCTGGATTTCGGAAGTGAAAAAAGCGCTCAAACCCTTTATGCCAGATTTTAATAGTAGGCTTGCGCTCATGCTGGGCGCAACTTAAAAAGCTTCTTCTTCACAAAAAGTGATAGAAGAAGCTAATCAATAGTTAGGTCTACTTATTTTCTGTATTCTTAATGAATAACCAAATCATCTGCATAATCAATTGCGGACTTAACTGAATCAAAAAAATTATCTTTACTTACACTTGCAAAAAATCCTGAAGCTTCCAGTAATTTTAAGGGCTGCTCATTGACGCAAGCAAACAATAAAATTATTTCTTGATCTCGGCACCTTTTTTCAATCCGCTTTAATGAGTTATATGCCGTTGCGTCCATATTAGGAACATTTTTCATTTTTAGGATTAATACATTTGTGTTATTCTCCACTTCATTCATAATATCAAGAAATGTATTGGCTGCTCCAAAAAATAAAGGTCCAGTAATCTCATATACCATAATTTTATTATTTAATCCAATGTGCGTTCCATCATTAAAACTTGTTGTTCCATCATAATCATCCTCATCATCTTCGCTGAATATAGTTAAATAATTATGATTAACATTTGATACTTGGGTACTTTCTGACATTCTTCGAACAAATAGAAACATCGCTATAACCATTCCGATTTCGATTGCAATGACTAAGTCAAATGCAATTGTCATAATAAATGTGACTAACAGAACAGCTGTATCACTTTTTGTGGATCTTAATAGTGCTTTGAATGAACGCCACTCGCTCATATTATAAGCAACAATTATTAATATTGCTGCTAATGTAGCCATCGGTATCAACTTTGCCAAAGGCATAAATACAAGCATAATCAATAATAATACAGATGCATGAACTATTCCTGCAATTGGTGTGCGGCCACCATTTTTAACATTGGCTGCTGTTCTTGCGATAGCTCCAGTTGCTGGAATTCCTCCAAAAAGAGCAGATACGATATTCGCAATGCCTAGTGCGACAAGTTCCATATTGGAGTTATGCTTTTTCCCTATCATTCCGTCGGCAACAACTGCTGATAATAACGATTCAATACTTGCTAAAAATGCAATGGTTAGTGCCGGTCTAAACAAATCTTTGATCAGTGGTAAGGATATATTAAGCTCTTTAATCCCCACAAATTTAATACTATTCGATATCTCACCAAATCGACTACCAATTGTTTCTACTGGTAAATTTAATAGTTTAACGCCCATTGTAACAACCAGTAGTGCTATTAGAGATCCCGGTATTTTTTTATTGATTTTTGGCCAAAAAACAATGATTAATAATGAAATTATTCCAACCAAAGTTGTGGATATATTTATAGTTGAAAAATGACTTATATATACTCTCCATTTTTCAAAGAATTCTGAAGGGACATCTTGTATGGATAATCCAAAAAAATCTTTGACCTGTGTGGACAAGAGAACAACAGCAATACCGCTTGTGAAACCAGTTGTTATTGGATAGGGAACATATTTAATCACACTACCAAACTTCATTAATCCAAAGAAAACCATAAAACTACCTGCCATTAATGTAGCTACGGTTAATCCACCAATACCATATTGTGCTACAATTCCATAGACAATAATAACAAATGCACCCGTTGGCCCACCAATCTGAACTCGACTCCCGCCTAAAAAAGAGATAAGAAAACCTGCTATTATAGCTGTAATTAATCCTTTTTCAGGTGCAACGCCTGATGCAATTGCAAGTGCAACCGATAATGGTAGTGCTATTACCGCCACAATAATACCAGCAGTAATGTCATTTACTACTTGATTTTTTGTGAGTTCTGTCTCACGATGTTTTAATATTGAAAATAATTTTGGTTTTAACATTTATGCCTCCTGCTTATTAACGTTTGGATTACTAATACCACGCCAAAAATGATTCCAAATCTTGTCATAGTGTTCTCTAATATCATACGGATGGTAAATCAGTTCACTAGATAGCAATCCGTGAATGAGCGAGAAAAACATAAGACAAATCGATTCTTCTGAATCTTTTATTAAAATTTCTTTTTCAATCTCAACTATAATCAACTTCTTTACTGTTTGAAACCTCTCTTCCGAAAGTTGATGGACTCTTTCAATAATTGAATTCTCAATGGAGTCTGGTGGCAATAAGAGCAATCTTTTCCAAAACAATAATTTAATATGTGAGTTGTTATAGTAATCTAAAACGCCAAAAAAAATTTTCTTCAGATCATCATTTTCCTGGTTTATTTCAAAAAAGTATTCCTTAAGCTCTTTTTCAATTATTTCTTTCAGCAGAATTTCCTTGCTTTCAAAATGTGCATAAATTGATGCTTTTTTAATACCAACCTCTTCAGCAACTTCTGTGAGCGTGAAACTTATCCCTTTTTTGGCAAATAACTCAAATGCTGAATCTGTAATTTTCATTTTTGTTTCCATTTTATATAACCCTCCACTTCCCTACCTTACGTTAGGTAGGTGATATAATCATAAACCTCTTTTAATTTTAAATCAAGTTATTTTAATATCCTTCGATTAGAACGTTGCTAAATAGTTAACACTATTATACACTCCTGTATAATGTATCTAGCTATTATCACCCTTGCTACAACCGTGTTTTTTCACTTATTCGATAAATACCCTTTACGTGTACAAAAAGAATCTCAATCTGTTATAGTTAAAGTGCCTAAACTAAACCATGAAAGAGGTTCTTTCAATGGCTACATTTCATGAGCTGGCTTGAATTTCCATTCTATTATCTCGCTTTAAAATAATAGTGGTGCTCTTTCAACTGACTCTGGTTTAATCTTAGCTAAAAAGTTTATGTGCACACTTAATTTTACAAAGGTACTGAAAGAAAATCATACTATCAAAGACCATCGTCTTTTTTACAAGCAGGAGAATCATTCAATCATTGAACACTTCTTATTCCAATTGATTGTAGGTTATAAAACAGATTCTTCATCGGACATATTATCTAACAATTCAATTTTTCAAAGTGTTTCAGATAAAGAACAGTTGCTTTTCAGCCCTCAATGTCTCGGTTATGGGATTGACTAAGCTAAGAAGACACAAATATTATAATGCCTAGTATTAAACGAATGGCTATCATCAAATGGTTGCCTGGGAAGGCTTAACAGAAGATTTTCTAAGAGTAGAACTGCGTTCTGGTAATATTTATAAACTTTAGGAGGAGTAAAATGAAAGAATTAAACTGGGGTATTTTAGGATTAGGTTCAATTGCAACAAGTTTTACTGTAGCCTTTACTGCAAAAGATGCAAAAATTTATGCCGTTGGTTCTCGTTCAATTGAAAAAGCTGAACAATTTGCAAAAGACCATGGAATCGAAAAAGCATATGGCAGCTATGATGACTTATTAAATGATCCTTCTATAAATGTGGTTTATATCGCTACGCCACACAGTCATCATGCAGACCTTATTATGAAAAGTTTAGCACATGGCAAGCATGTACTTTGCGAAAAAGCGATAGTGATGAACACCAAACAATTAGATGCTGCTATGAAACTTGCCAAAGAAAAAGAGTTAGTTTTGGCTGAAGCAATGACTATTTATCATATGCCACTTTATCAAGAACTTAAAAAAAGAACAGCTGATGGTGCACTTGGTAAATTAAAAATGATTCAAGTTTCTTTTGGTAGTTTAAAAGAAGCCGACCCATTGAACCGATTCTTTAATAAGGACATTGCTGGCGGTGCGTTATTAGACATTGGAACATATGCCTTATCTTTCGCTCGTTTCTTTTTATCCAGCCAGCCTAAAGAAGTTCTAACGACTGTTAACTTTTTTGAAACTGGAGTCGATGAAGAAGCTGGAATAATCTTAAAGAATGATGAGAATGAAATGGCTACAATCGCCATTACCTTTAGAGCAAAAATGCCTAAGCAAGGCGTGGTGGCTTTTGAAAAAGGGTATTTCACTGTAACTGATTTCCCAAGAGCTGATGAAGCGACGTTTACACATCCTGATGGGTCTGTTGAACGCATTCAAGCTGGAGATAAATCCCAAGCTTTGACTTACGAAATTTGTCACTTCAACGAAATCGTGCGGACTAAAAATGATACGAGTTCACTTAACTTAACCCATGATGTGATGGAAATAATGGATACTCTCAGAGAAAAATGGGACTTAAATTTCGACTTTGAATAGAAAAAAATCCGGTCTACTTATAAAAGTAGCCGGATTTCTTTCTATAGAATTTCTTGTAGCTCTCGGATACAATTTATTCTTATATCTGATTTTTGCATTTCTTCTTCTGTTCCGAATCCATAATTGCAACCTATGGTAACCAAATTATGATAGTGGCCAATCTCTAAATCATGGATGCGATCACCAACAATCAGACATTCTTCTTGGTACTGACTTTTAACTAAGGGAAATATCCTGTGTTTGGGAATAAAACCAACTTGTTCTGTACAGTACATTTCATCAAAGTAACGAGTCAATTGAAAAGTCTGCTGATGTGCTTTCATGTATGTCTGGCTACAATTACTTAAAAAGATAAGCTTATATCCCTTACCTTTTAAGTAAGTTAACGTTTTTAGTGCTTCTGGATAAAGTATCGCTTCTTTTGAGAGAACTTTTTCTAATAGTATTTTTCCTATTATTTTTGAAGCTGCAATCTGGTATTCTTTAGACAAATCTGGCATAAAGTTTTTCCACATCTCTTCACTGTTATAGCCTAACCACTTAGTGATTTCCTCATCTTGCCAGTCTTTTGGGACAGCTTTTTGATTTTCCATCAAATAATTATAAGCTTTTTTAAAGGCGGTAATATAATTTAGCGTACTATCATGTAAAGTGCCGTCGTAATCAAAAATAATAGTTCGACTATTCTTTAATCTTGATTTATCCATAACTAGACCTTACATGACTTTCAGTAGGTTAGCCATCTCAATGGCTGAAACTGCTGCTTCATATCCTTTATTCCCAGATTTGGTACCCGCGCGTTCAATTGCTTGCTCAATATTGTCTGTTGTTAAAACACCAAATATTATTGGTAAACCTGTATTCATTGATGCCGTAGCCACACCTTTTGAAACTTCTGAACACACATAATCGTAATGTGATGTAGCTCCTTTGATTACAGCACCTAACGTAATAATCGCATCATAATTCCCTGAATTCGCCATTTTTTGTGCAACTAACGGAATTTCATAAGCACCTGGTACCCACGCAATAGTAATTTCCTCTTCTAACATTCCGTGTCTTTTCAAGCCATCCACTGCTCCACTTAATAATTTTGATCCAATAAATTCATTAAAGCGTGCAATTACAATACCAACTTTTAAATCTTTTGCAATTAATTGTCCTTCGAATACGTTCATTTTAATTCCTCCATTTTCTTCTTTTTTGATAATAAACAGATTCTTGCCTTAGTAGTTTAAATAATGCTTCATTTCTTCTTGCTTAGTTTTTAGATAGGCCTTGTCTTCCATATAAGGCTCCATTTGAAGTGAAATTCTTTCCACGATATTTAAACCATATTTATTCATGCTTTCCACTTTCAGTGGATTATTGGTCATTAGACGTAGTTGAGAAACACCCAAATCATCAAAAATTTGTTTGCATTCATAGTACTCCCGTAAATCTGCTGGAAAGCCAAGTGCTAAATTAGCTTCAATGGTGTTGTGTCCTTGATCTTGAAGAGCGTAGGCTCTTATTTTATTAACTAGACCGATGCCACGACCTTCTTGACGCATGTACAATAAAATACCACGACCTTCGTCAGAAATCTGTTTCATTGCTGTATCCAGTTGTTGACCACAGTCGCATTTCTTAGAACCAAATACATCACCTGTCAAGCATTCAGAATGGATACGACACAATACTGGTTTTCCATCACTAATCTCTCCCATAATTAAAGCGACATGGTGTTCTCCAGTGATAGCATGTTCATAAGCATAAATCTCAAAATCGCCATATTTGGTTGGTAAGAATGCTTTAGATTGTCTAAAGATAACCTGTTCTTTGGTTTTACGGTATTCAATCAAATCAGCAATTGTCCCTATTTTCAACTTATGCTCTTTGGCCAAATCCAATAAATCATTTCTCCTGGCCATCGTTCCGTCCTCTTTTATGATTTCGCAACATAATCCAACCGGTTTTAAGCCTGCTAAACGCATTAAATCAACGGTAGCTTCTGTATGCCCATTTCTGGCTAAAACTCCTCCATCAACTGCTTCTAACGGGAACATATGACCCGGCCTTCTAAAGTCTGCTGGTTTTGCATCATCAGAAACTAATGTCATTGCCGTCAATGACCTTTCCGCCGCCGAAATCCCAGTTGTTGTATCTACATAATCCACCGAAACGGTAAAAGCTGTTTTGTGATTATCTGTATTGTCTTGAATCATTTGTGGCAATAGTAACTTCTTGGTATAGGCTTTAGTCATCGGCATACAAATTAAGCCTTTGGCATGGCTAGCCATAAAATTCACATTATCTGTAGTAGCGAATTCAGCAGCGCAAATAATATCTCCTTCGTTTTCTCTATCTTCATCATCTATTAATAAAATATTTTTTCCAGCTCTCAAATCAGTCAATAATTCTTCAATTGTATTAAACATGCTCTACCCCATTCTGGTCTAAAAGAACCCATTCTCTTTTAAAAATCCTTGCGTTACATGATTCTCTTGAGTCCGCTCTTTCGAATCGAGTCTTAATAGCTTCTCGACATATTTTCCAATCATATCGCATTCAAGATTTACAGTATCTCCGGGTTGCTTAGATAAAAGTCCCGTTTCTTCACCCGTGTGCGGAATAATTGAGACTTGGAAAGACTGGTCGTCCACAGTCACGACTGTCAAACTAACGCCATCAATAGCTATCGAACCTTTTTCAATAATGTACCTTAATAAATCAAGAGTTGTTTCAACCGTAATCCAAACGGCATTATCATCACGCCTGAATTCCTTTATCTTTCCTATTCCATCAATGTGACCATTGACAATATGCCCACCAAGACGTGTCTCAAGGCTTAGTGCCCGTTCTAAATTAACGTAGCTTCCAGAAATCAATTCCCCAATATTCGTCCTTTTCAAAGACTCCGACATAACGTCTGCTTCAAAAGAATCTTTTTCTATTTTCGTCACTGTCAAACAAATTCCATTAGTCGAGATACTATCTCCAATACGTGTTCCTTGCAACACTTTTTGACCTTTTATTTTAAGAACTGAACTCTTTTCACCTTTTTTGATTGATTTGATTGTTCCTATCTCTTCAATAATTCCAGTAAACATCTATTCCCTCCGATCGATTGCTTTTCTTTATTTATCAATATATCCTTCTACAAAAAGATCCTCACCTACCATCACCGTTTTTAGTCGCTTTATTTGAAAAGCACTTTTTAACGACAAAACGCCTTCTCCTTCAACAGCAGTTTTAGCATTTTTTCCTCCGATGATTTTTGGTGAAATATAGACTTGTACTTTGTCGACAATGCCTTCTTTTAAAGCTGAAAAATTCAAAGTAGCTCCACCTTCTAATAGAATACTATCGATACCCCTAGCGCCTAATCTCCTCATTAATTCACGCAAATTAACTCTTCCAAATTGCTCTTTGGTCACAATAACTTCAATACCCATTTTCTTTAACGTTTTCAGTTTTTCTCTACTAGCTCTTTTAGTCGTTGCGATAATTGTTTTAGCTTTATCCTGATAATGTAAAACAGTAGATACCATTGGAATTCTTAGTTGACTATCCACAACAATTCTAATAGGATTTTTGCTATTTGGCGTTCTAGAAGTTAATTGTGGGTTATCTCTGATGATGGTTTCAATGCCTACCATAATTCCAGCTAATTCATGTCGTAAGCCATGAACCTGTTCTCTAGCTGTTCTACTAGAAATCCACTGAGATTCACCCGTTACTGTCGCCGTTTTGCCGTCTAGTGACATCGCACTCTTCATCACCACAAAAGGTTCTTTAGTGACAATGTATTTTATAAAAACCTCATTCAATTGTTGGATTTCTACTTCTAACACACCGGTAATAACTTCAATGCCGTTGTTACGTAGCCTTTCAATTCCTTTTCCAGCAACTAATGGATTTGGATCGGTTATTCCAATAACGACTCGTTTGATGTTTTTTTCTATTAATAAGTCAGAACAGGGAGGGGTTTTACCAAAATGTGAACAGGGTTCTAATGTGACATATAAAGTTGCCCCTGAAACGCATTCGCTTGCTGATGCAATAGCCTTTACTTCTGCGTGTGGTTGACCATATTCCTCGTGGTATCCTTGTCCAATAACTCTTCCAGCTTTAACAATCACAGCACCCACTAAAGGATTTGGTGCCGTCCACCCTTTGCCTTTTCTTGCTAACTCTAATGCCATCCTCATATAAAATTCATCCACTGTTCTCACTCCATTCAAAAATAAAATCAAAAATAAAAAACCCAAGGAATTTTTCCTCAGGGTTTTGTCGTTTTTCGAATACAGAGATCAGCAAATAAGACCGCATACTATGTATTCGGTTGCTTTTGAACTCTTTAAACGCTGTCTTCTCTCATCCAGACTATAACTGTCGGCTTCGGAATCTAACCGAATCTGCCTTGCGGCTCGTGGGCTTTACCACCGGTAGGGATTTACGCCCTGCCCTGAAGACTATTCTATTTTTAAAACAGTACACAAAAAAGCCCTAGATTTTACATCCAGGGCTTTACTTACAGTCAAATAAGACTATTCTAACATTGCTTTATAAACTCATGATTTCTATTCACCCTAAATAAGATTAAAGTTATCGTAGTTTTTTTGCAATCACTTTGTCTTCTCTCATCCAGACTATAACTGTCGGCTTCGGAATCTAACCGAATCTGCCTTACGGCTCGTGGGCTTTACCACCGGTAGGGACTTGCACCCTGCCCTGAAGACTATTTTATTTTTATACTGTTTAGATTATACCGAAATACTGTAGATGTCAATCTATTTTGTAAACTTACCTTTCTATTGCGATTAAGATAAATAGACTGTCAACTTTATTTTTTAGTATTAAGCAGCTCTATCCTATTGCTAAGACTAATTTAGGCCATCATGTGTATTGCCCATCTAACCAAACTACTCTTCTTACTTTACTTCTTTAAAACAGCAACTACTTCAATTTCGCATAACCCTTTTAACGGAAGTTCTTGTACTGCAAAACAAGTCCGAGCTGGCTTATGTCCACCGAATTGTTCGCCATAAGCTTCATTAAATGCCTGGAAATGTTCCATTGTAGATAAATAACAAGTTGTCTTGACGACCTGTTGTAAAGACGAACCCGCAGTTTCCAAAACAGCGGAAAGATTCTTTATTGCTTGTTCTGTTTGTTCTTTGATATTATCTCCAATTAGCTTACCTGTTGTTGGGTCTACTCCTAGTTGACCCGCTGGGAAAATAAAGTCTCCAGCTTTAATAACCTGTGAATATGGGCCAATCGGTTCTGGTGCATTGTTTGTATGAATCGTCTCTAACATGTTCATTCCTCCTATGAATTCTTTACTCTAATAAGAGAAAGTTTTTTAAATTCCATCTTAAAAATGAGTCTATTGATTCATAACAACTCATTCCATTTTTTCTAATGTATTATTCTGCTTTTTTGCCTTTTTTATAGAAAATATCCATATCCTCTTTAGGAACCATACTTCCACCTGTTGCCCATGAAATATGTGTCGCATTTGTCATCTTATCGACTAAGTTGTTGACTTTCAAATATTCTTGCCCCGCTTGTGACTGCAACAAACGGATGGATCCGGGTAAACCAGCAATTGCAGCTGGCTCTAAATAGATCTCCTCTTGATCAATTAAAGCAGTCAGTAATTTATATGTTTCGTTATCATCTATCGTATATGATCCACTGAAGAAATTTTCTAATACTTTAGCAACAAAACCTGATGTACGTGGAACAGCTAAACCATCAGCAACTGTTAACCCATCTAAACCAATATCTTTAACGGATATTTCATTGTATTTACCAGTAATTAAGCCAACGAGCATCGAAGGAACATGTGTTGGTTCAGCAAAGAAACAATGAACGTTATCCCCATAAATCTGTTTCAAACCAAATGTAACGCCACCTGGAGATCCACCAATGCCACAAGGCAAGTACACAAATAACGGATGGTCTGCATCTACTAAAATATTTTTTTCGCTTAATTGTTTCTTCAATCTACTCCCAGCTACTGTATACCCTAAGAATAACTCACGAGAATGTTCGTCATCAACAAAATAACTAGTTGGATCTAAATCAGATTGCTGACGCCCTTCAGTTACCGCTTTCGTAAAATCAGATTCGTGTTCAATCACGACCACTCCTCGACTTCTTAAAAAGTTCTTTTTCCATTGTTTTGCTTCAACTGACATATGGACAATTACTTCAAAACCTAATTTTGCTCCAACTGTTCCAACACTAATACCCAAATTGCCTGTCGTTCCAACAGTTATTTTGTAGTTAGAAAAGAATGTTTTGAATTTATCACTTGCAAAAACAGCATAATCTTCCTCTATCGAAGTCAATAAACCCTGTTCCAACGCTAAATCTTCTGCATGCTTTAAGACCTCATAGATGGCTCCGCGTGCTTTTACTGTTCCAGCAATTGGTAGTAAATCATCCCGTTTCAACCATACTTTTCCTTCAATCGTTCCTTTACATTCTTCTTCAAGATAAGCTTTCATATGAGGTATTTCTGTAATAGGTGATTCTATAATTCCGTCAGTTGGAGCTGTATCTGGAAAAACTATTTTTAAATAAGAGGCAAATCGAGTTAATCGAGCATCTGCATCTGCAATATCCATTTTTGAAATACTAGACTTTTCTGCTGCTTTTTCAAATACCTCTTTATTAGGATTAATCCAAAATACTTCTTTTGCTGCTTTAATATCTTTAAATAAAGGTGTCCCTTCTAAATTCATGTTCGTTTCCTCCATTACTAAGCTGGTTCTCATTAATAAAAACTCCTCTTCTATTAGCTGATTTTTTTAATAGGCATTCCTATCTTAACGAGTAACTATTTGCTTCCTCTTTCTTAATAATCTGCTTTAATAGCAACTGATTTTTTAATTTCTTTAACGGTTTCTAAAACTGGTTCTTTTGCATTAATATTCCCAGATCTAATTTGATCGGCTGTTTTAATTTTGAAGTTTCTAAAGATATGCGCACCTATAAAACCACTAATTGTACTAACAATCATACAAGCTAAAGCTGCGATTAATACTTTCCCTGCAGGATTATAAGCGAACATAACTGCAAAGCCGGCTATGGGCGTTGCTGTTCCTGGGGTGTTATTAACTAATCCCATTATCGATACAATTATACCACTTGCTGCTCCACCGATAAAATTTGTAGCATAAACTGGTATCGGATTTGCTGAAATGATATCTGCTTGCGTTAAAGGCTCTATCGCTACTGAAATAGTATCTTTTTTGCTTCCAAATTTCATTTTACTAAATAACACATAATTTAGAAAGGATGAACCAAAAACGGCTAGTGCACCAATAGCCATTGGAACCCCTGTTAATCCTAACATCGCTGTTAAAGCCATTGAGCTTAGTGGAGCTGTGGCAACTACCGTCATAATCCCTCCTAAAATAATTCCCATCATAATCGGACTTGTATTAGCTGTAGCAGTTAGTATTTCTCCAATTTGCATCAATGTTGCATCTACCACTGGCGACGTTAGTGATCCTATTAAACGAGCAAGTGGTGCTGCAACAACAATGATAACAATTAAGTCTAATCCACCGGGTATTTTTTTCTCCATGTATATAATAATAAATGAAATTAAGTATCCTGCAATAAATCCTGGTAAAATTCCAAATCCTGATAAAGAAAGACCGACAAGTACCGCATACACAGGCGAAACTCCTAATGCCAAAGGCACTAAAATAGCTGCGGCTACTCCTCCAAGACTTCCATTTGCTCCTCCAACCTCTTTTAGAAATTCAATATTCAATATATTTCCGAAAAAAGCTAAGTGAAAAGCTTCAACCAAAAAACTAGCACAAGCAGCACTGGCTAATGCTCCCATAGCTTTAGATCCTTGAGGAGCTTTGTAATTGAATAAAGTGAAGAATACTAAAACCAATAGTAATAATAATGTTCCAAATAAAATGTCCATATTATCCTCCAGTATATTATTTAATTCATTCTTAATTTAACAACATCCTCATTGCCAGTAAGCGATTACAATTTCATTTAAAAAATAATTCTCTTCTAAAATCGACTCCTTTTTCAAATCATATTTATAATTTTTTATAACATAAATAATAATTTATTATCATAATTACACTTTATCTTATTATTTTGTCCTTGTCAATGGTTTTAATGATAATTTATTATTAATCTAAACTATTATTAAAATACCAGTTGTGTTTTCTTCTATCTTGGCTTAAAATCTAATTAAGTTATCTTTTACTTCATTATTTATTTCGATACATTTTACTATAGAAGGAGTTCGCTGCCAATTGGAAAAAGAGATTATGGAACAGTATAAAAAAATCGTCTATTACTTCGGTGAACTTTTGGGTCCTACATATGAAGTTATTTTACACGTTCTTACTTCTGAAAAAGATTCTTATATCGGAGCTATCGCTAACGGAGAATTAAGCGGTAGGAGTTTAAATGCTCCATTAACTGACTTTGCGTTAAATTTGATTGAAGATAAGGTTTACTTAGAAAAAGATTTCATTACTGGGTATAAAGGTACTATGTCTAATGGAAGAGAATTCCGCTCTTCAACTTTATTTATTAAAGATCCAGCTGGAAAACTGACTGGTTTATTGTGTATTAACTTTGATGTTGATCAATACAAATACATCGCTAAAGATATCTTAAGCCTTGCTCAAATCATCTTGCCTTTGAATGATCTAACCGCTAGTCATACAACCCCCTATATTGAAAATTTTTCAAATTCTGTTCGAGATATCATTTTAACCGTCATTGACTCTAAATTATTAAGTCCAGATATTAAATTATCTCAAAATCAAAAAATTGAGATTATCGAAATTTTAGAGGAAAAAGGTGTTTTTCAAATCAAGGGTGCTGTTGTTGAAGTCGCTGCTACTTTGAATATCTCAGAAGCAAGCGTCTACCGATACTTACAAACGGTCATGCGTAAAAAAGAAGCAAACTAGTTTTCTATTTCAAGGTTATTAATAAGCTAGCCTGTTTCAGACGAAAAAACCTCTATTGAAATGGACATCCATTTCAACAGAGGTTTTTCTGTTTGCTTATTTCACTATTTTTTAATTTTGATTTCCCCTACCATTAGCGCTGTGTTGAAATTAATTAAACAAACCAACGATTGCATCCCAAATTTGACTAAAGAAATTCCCAACTTTCTCTAGCATTCCGCTGTCTTTAGCTTCTTGAAGAGCATCACCAAATTTAGATTGAACTGAATCTGATAGTTTTAGCAATTGCTCTTTTACTTGTGCCGAATCAATAGCGCTTGTCTGTTGGTATTTTTCAAACAATGCCATCAATTGATTGATTTGATCTTGTGTTACCACATTCTCTAATTGGTTATTTTTTAAAGCATCGTTTATGATACGTTCAATATCTTCTTTCGTTGCTAATTCACCTTGTTTTTCTTTTAAATCTGCTAATTCTTGTTTTATTTCGATAATCGCTTGGTCGAATTTTGCAGAATCAAAACCAGATTTATCAGCATTTTCTTGTGCAATTTCATTTGTTGTTTCTAATTCATTTTGAGCAACTTCCATGCGATTCTGGTCAAGATCTTCTCCATTAACATCAAAAGCTTTGTAAATGCCTGTTAGTGCACTCTCTCCTGTGACTTTCCGGACACTCGCTACAACAATTTCAGCATCATTTACACCTGCTGTTATAGCGGCGTTAGCATACTGGTCTTGCGTAATCTGTGTGATGTTTTCTGGTGTTTCAATCGTTACTTTGACACCTTTGCCTGAGTCTTCTTTTTGGACTAAGACAGATGAAATCATATTAGCTGTATTGCCTGATCCTTCTTTTAGATAATTAACTAAATCAGAGCCGGTAACCGCCACACTTGCTACATTTTCAGGATTATCAATGCCTAGTAATTTTTCAGTTTCTTTAATTTGGTTATCAGATAGGCCTCCGCCATATACAAAAGTCGGTTTTCCCCATTTTTCGTCTGTCACGGTCGTATCAATATCGCCTGTTGCAGCCTGAGTGATTGCAGGGGCTACAGAAACTATTGCTCCTAAAAGACTGACTGATGCAATTAGTGTTATACTAATTTTTTTAAATTTATTCATGTTCATCCCAACCTCCACTTCATTGTTTTAATCTCTTTATTCGTTTCATTTTACACTATATCGTTTCCTTTTGTCTCCTACTTAAGTCTGAAATGTAAGTGAGAAACCCTAAAAAACCCGTAGAAAGGGGCTGAGATAAAAGTCCTAGCCCCATTCTACGGGTTTTTTTATAGTCTTTATTTTATTTTCCTTCTTTAAATGTTGCAGAACTAACCGTATATCCTTCAGTTGCTAAAATTTCTTTGATTTCATCGGTATTTGCGCTATCCATTTGGATAACAACTTGAGTATTTTCGTTTTGACGGTAAACCGCAATTTGATTGATACTAACTTGATCTTCAGCAAGGATAGTCGTAATATCTTCTAAAATACCAGAATGGTCTTTTGCGATATCAATGACGATTCGACTGCCCTTGTTATTGTAACCCATGACATCAATAAATGCTCTAAATAAATCTTTGTCTGTGATAATACCAATAACGTTATCCTTGTTTTCAACAACTGGCAGCACACCTACATTATTTTCTAACATAAGAGCTGCTGCTGTTTCTAATAAATCTTCTGCTTTAATCGTAATAACTTGTTTACGCATAATATCTCCAACTGTTGTCTTAGTCAACAAATAGTTCATTTCATGGATGCTTAAGCTCGTTGCGGTCGATGGCGAATTTTCTTGGATAATCTCTTCTGTAATCAACCCGACCATTTTCTCGTTTCGAATGACTGGTAAACGATGAAAGTCATGCTCTTTCATGATATCAAGAGCTTCTAGGACTTTCAAGTCTTCAGATACGGTGACAACAGTTGACGTCATATAATTTTTTACATTCATTGTATTTATCCTCCCAAATAGGCTTTTTGGACATCATCACTAGCCAATAATTCTTTTCCCGTTCCACTTTGCACAACTCTTCCAGTCTCTAATACATAGCCTTGTTGTGCAATTTCTAATGCTACTTTAGCATTTTGTTCAATTAGTAACACAGTTGTTCCTTGGTCATTGATCATTTTGATAATATTAAATATTTCTTTGATAAAAATAGGCGCTAGCCCCATCGAAGGCTCATCCAATAGTAATAATTTAGGTCGAGACATTAAAGCCCGCCCCATTGCCACCATTTGTTGTTCTCCACCGGATAATGTAGCGGTATCTTGTTTTTTACGTTCTTCTAAAATTGGAAATCTCTCGAAAACCATTTTCAAGTCTTTTTGAATACCTACTTTATCTTTACGTAAAAAAGCACCCATTTCTAGATTCTCTAGTACTGTCATGCCACCAAAAATATGGCGACCTTCGGGTACTTGAGAAATACCTAACTCAACAATTTTTTTAGTTGATTCTTTTTGAATCGGTTTTCCTTGGTAGATGATCTCTCCTGCTGTTGGCCGATGTAACCCAGATATCGCTTTTAAAATCGTTGATTTACCAGCCCCGTTTGCGCCTATTAACGATACAATCTCGCCTTCATTCACTTTAAAGTTTACCTCTTTAGTTGCTTTTATGACACCGTAATGAACGGTTAAATCTTTTACTACTAACATGACTAATCACCACCTAAATAAGCCTTAATAACGGCTTTATTATTTTTGATTTCAGCTGGCGTTCCATGAGCAATCATCCGGCCATATTCCAATACATAAATTCGTTCACAAACATTCATTACCAATGACATGTCATGTTCAATCAGTAAAACAGTTATTTTGAAGTCTCTTTGAATCTGACGAATTAAATCCGTTAAATCAGCTGTTTCTTGCGGATTCATTCCCGCTGCTGGCTCATCTAAAAATAAAATTTTAGGTTTAGTTGCTAGTGCGCGGACAATTTCTAATCGTCTTTGTTCTCCATAAGGCAAGTTTTTTGCTAACTCCGTTATTTTATTTTCTAAATTAAAAATTTTAAGTAATTCGATGGCTTCGTTTTTCATTCTTTCCTCAGAGGCGTAAAATCGAGGGGTTCGGAATAACCCAGCCAGTGTTCCAACTTTATTTTTAGCATGCATAGCAATCAATACGTTGTCTAAGACCGTTAGATCTTTGAATAAGCGAATATTTTGAAAGGTTCTGCCTAAACCCATATCCGTAATTTTATAGGTTTTCTTTCCAATTAACGACTGCTTTTTTCCCTCTGTTTTTAAATCTATCCTGCCTTCTGTTGGTTCGTATACTCCTGTTAATAAGTTAAATAAAGTCGTTTTACCGGCTCCGTTTGGTCCAATCAAACCAACCAATTCATTGGATTGGAGTTCCATAGTTACCATAGACACGGCTGCTAGCCCACCAAAGTTCTTTGTCAATTTTGTTACTTCTAATAAACTCATTTTATTTCCTCCTTTTTATTAGGAGTGGTTTTCTTCTTTTTTTTCATTAATCTTGAAATCGTAAATTCCTTCGTTCCAAATAATCCTGACGGTTTGAAAATCATGATGGCGATTAAGGCAAGCGAGTAAAGAATCATCCGTAATTGTCCAAACGGTTGTAAGAAAACATTAATGATACCTAAGACAATCGCTGCTATGACACTTCCTGTTATACTTCCTAATCCACCGAAAACCACAATAATTAAAATATCAATTGATTTCATAAATGTAAAGTCCGCTGGACGAATAACACTAAAGTAAGTAGCATGTAGTCCACCAGCTACTGCTGCTGTAGCTGCACCGATTACAAAGGCAATGGTTTTATATTTAGTTGTATTCACTCCCATAGCTTCAGCGGCAATCTCATCTTCACGAATCGCAATCGTTGCTCTTCCAGCACTACTCTTAATGTAATTAACAACAATTATCAACGTTAGCACAACAAAAATAAAGGCTAACTGCCAAGTCGTCAAATAAGGAATATCGCTTAAACCGGCTGCTCCATTCGTTAAACTTCCCATATTTAAAATAACGATTCTAATAATTTCAGCAACCCCTAATGTAGCTATGGCTAAATAATCGCCTTTTAAACGAAGAGTTGGAATTCCAACAATCAATGCAACGACTCCTGCAATTATAGCGCCAAGTATAATCCCTAAAAATAAGCCTAGTAACGTTGGGATTTTAATGGTCATGATGGCTGTACAATAAGCGCCAATAGCCATAAATCCAGCATGTCCTAAAGAAAATTGACCAGAAAACCCTATAATTAAATTTAATCCAACAGCTAAAATAATATTGATTAAGATTGTCATTAACGTGATTTCATAAAAAGCATCTATTATACCCGCAAAAACAAGAAGTTGAATGGCAAGAAAGGCAACTGCGATAAAAATGAGCCAGCCAAGATTGGTTTTATTCCATTGCTTCATTTTTAACACCTACACTTTCTCTTTTGTATTTTTACCTAGTAAGCCAGACGGTTTAACAATTAAAATAATGATCAAAATAAGATAAACGACCGCATCTTTAACTAATGAACTGCCATAACCGCTTATCAACGTTTCAATAATGCCAATGGCGAATCCTCCAATCAAGGCACCTGGGATAATCCCAATTCCACCTAGAACGGCTGCAATAAATGCTTTTAAGCCAGGTGCAACACCCATCAAAGGATCAATTGAATTGTAATACATCCCAACTAACACACCTGCCGCTCCAGCTAATGAAGAACCTAAGATGAACGTAAAGGAAATAACATTATCGACATTTATTCCCATCAATCTTGCAGCATCAGCATCCGTACTAACTGCTCTCATGGCTTTACCCATTTTAGTTTGCTTAACAATAAACTGTAATGCCAGCATCAAGATAATCGTTGTTAGAAAAATAGTAATTTGTGATTGGTTTATTTGAATGGTTCCAAATTGATACACTTTTTTTATAATCACTTGTGGGAACGCTCGAACTTGAGGCCCAACAATGTAAATCATACTATTTTGCAATAAAAACGAAACACCGATTGCTGTAATTAAAGCAGCTACACGAGTGGCTTTCCTCAATGGCTTGTAAGCTACACGCTCAATAAGCGCTCCTAATAACGCACAAAAGACCATAGAAATAATGAGCGATGGTATTAAACCTAACTGAAACGTATTGATTGTGGTATACCCGACAAAAGCACCAACCATATAAATTTCACCATGAGCAAAGTTAATTAATTTGATGATGCCGTACACCATAGTATAACCAAGAGCAATTAAAGCATAAATGCTGCCCAGTGAAAGCCCATTGATTAGTTGCTGAATAAAATTTTCCATATGGCTCCTCTTTTCTACTAAATTAAGAAAGATGCAAAGCTACATTCAGCCTGCACCTTTTTTTGGGTTATTCTATTTATTTAGGTTTTACTTCCGCTCCACCAATTTCTTTTCCATCTTGTAATTCAATAACAAAAACGGATTTTACTGGATTATGATTTTCATCAATAGAGAAATTACCTGTAATTCCTTTGAAGTCAGTTACTTTTTCAAGTGCCTTAGCAACGTCTTGAGGGTCTGCACTATCTGCTTCTTCAATTCCTTGTTTTGCTAAGTAGACAGAATCGTATCCCAAGGCAGAGAAAGCATCTGGTTCAGTCTTGTATTCTTCTTTATAAGCTTTGATAAAATCTTGAATTTTCTTTTCTTGATTATTTAAAGAAAAGTGGGCTGAGTAATAAACGTCTGAAACATTTTCTTCGCCAGCTAAGTCAAGCAAGGCTTGGTTACTAAAACCATCGGCTCCTAAAACAGGTTGTTCAATTCCCATTTCACGTGCTTGCTTGATGATTAGACCTGCTTGTTCATAATAGGCTGGCATATAAATAACATCGAACTCTTTGTCTTTAATCCGAGTCAGGATGGCATTAAAATCTGTATCATCAGCTGTGAAGTTTTCGTCAGCGACAATTTCACCTGTATAAGATTTTTTAAAAGATTTTGTTAATCCAATCGCATAATCACTTGAACTATCACCAATGATAACTGCTTTTTCAGAATCTAAACTTGTCTCTGCAAATTCAGCTAATGCTACTCCTTGAAAAGAATCTTGAAATCCAGTCCGAAAAACATACGGTTGAACTTTTCCTTTGCTATCTAATGTTAAGCCATCATCTGTTCCAGAAGGAGTGATCATTGCAACTTTCGCTCTTGTGATTGACGGAGTTGCTGATTTTGTTGCTCCACTTGTTGCAGGTCCTACAATAATAGAAACATTTTCTTGCGTTGCTAATTTTGTGGCTACACTGGCTGATTCTGTTGTGTCAGATTTATTATCTAATTCAACGTACGTTAATTGCTTATCTAAAACGCCACCAGCCTCATTAATTTCTTTAATTGCTAGTTTGACTCCTTTTGATTCTGCTGTCCCATATGCAGAAACAGGGCCGGTTAATTCAAAATTCCCACCGATTTTAATTGCATCTGCATCCTTCGAGTTTGCTTGTGTACCACATGCTGTGGTGAATAATGCCAATGCTGTAAGGCCGACAATTAATTTTTTCATTTAGTTTCCTCCCATATGGTTTTTTAGCTTCTTCTTACAAAATATTATAATTAGATAACATTATCATTAGAATTTAATAAGAAAGGCTAGTGATTAATAGTATAGAATATTCTGACAATTTAAGCAACTGTTAATTACTTTTTTTCTTATTTATTATTTACATTGTTTATTATTAAATAAAAAGACAGAATAGCTACTACATTACAGCTATTCTGTCTCTACTATTATTTTATTTTTGTAAATCATGGCTACTTTTAGTATCTACTATAAATGGTTCACCTTTTTTCATTTGGATATGTCCTGTACTATAAGGTTTGCCTTCCACAGTCAGGTAAACTTCATTTGTATAATAATAACCGCCAATTGTATTTACGAGACTTTGAATGATCAAGGTTTCAAAAGCTGAGCCCGCATTCATTTCAGAGGTCAGTTCTTTTGAAACATCCACATATACATGCCCGTCTTTATTTAAATACAAACTTAAAATCTTAGCATTTTTTGAAAGAACATTTCCAACCTTATCGTTTGGAACTTCTTTGTATGCTTCTTCTATTTTTTTCCTTGTGACATCATTTGTTTTAAAGGTTACTTTTTTATCAACGAAAGACATCGTTTCTCCGTCAGATTCAGGGTAATAAAAACGGATGATTTGGACCAAAGAAGCATCCTTTATTTCACTTAATGTTGAAGTTACGTTGTAACCTTCTGATGCAAACACACTTTTCACTAACCCAATATTAGGCGCATAGTACGCCATTTCTTTATCTTCAGTCCCTTCAGTTGTCACTTCTATTGTCTCAAACGTTCCAACTGGGGTAGTAACAGAAACGTTTATAGCAGTAATGCTCCGAGTACGTTCTCCAATTGTTTCCCAACTAGTTCCAGCTTTGATAGGTTTTTTTATTAAAATTTCTATTTCTTCATTTTCATTAGTCGTTTGTCGTTCAAGGCAGTTTTCTCTAGTATAAATTTCTCCTTGATTTAAAAGAACGATTAATTGATTTTCTTCTAGAGCTAATACCTTCACTACTTCTGTGCCACCATTGTTCGTTCTTGTTTGCTTACGATTGTTTGCTTCATAATCTGTAAAGACATTATAGCTAGCATACTCGTTGCCCTCACCTACGTATACGTATTGTTTATTAGCCGTTTCAGGAAAATAATCGGCTACTTGATTTTCAGTCGTTGTTTCTTTTGCTGTATCTGAACTAGCAGACCTTTCATCATTTGAAGAGCTGCTCATTTCGTTTGAACTCGTTGATTTTTTGGAACGACTATTCATTTCCTTTTGGCTAGATACGGATTCATTAACAGGTGGAGTATCTTCATTAAAAAAACGACAAGAAGATAAAATAAGTCCTAATAATAATAGACTAAATAAGATAGGTATTTTCTTCATTATTTTCCCTACTCTCTTTTTTATTATTTCTTCTAGATACCTTATTGTACCACTCCGTGTAAGCGTTATCTATTCGGAATTTCTAATTTTTACTTTTCAAACTTTTAATTTATGATAGAATAGTAAATTATATACATAGATTCATCCACTAAATAAGGAGGTTATCTGATGACTATTGGAGGTTATACAATTGGTATGCGCACTTTTAAAACTTCTATCGCTGTAGCTATTTGTATACTATTATTTCATTATACTAATCGTGGAGCACCTATGATAGCTAGTCTAGCAGCCATTTTTTCTTTGAGGGAAAATTGGAGAATGAGTTTCAAGTTTAGCAAAAACCGTATTTTAGGTAACTCTATTGGTGCGTTAACCGCAACATTAGTTGTACTCATTCAAAATATATTTGGCGCCCATTTTTTGATTGAAGTGATTGGTGTACCGCTAGCTATTATTTTGATTATTGTAATTTGCGATTTACTTAAAAATAATACGGGAATTATTGGTGGTACAGCTGCTTTTTTAATCATTTATTATACGATACCTGTTGATGATGCGCTTTTGTACACGATTCAGCGTATTTTTGATACATTTATCGGCGCCTTTATTGCTGTTCTTGTTAATTGGCTCATTCCGTACCGCTCGAAAAATAAAATACACTCTTAACTTTTTAGCTCGAGTTCTATTTCCGGTAACATCTAACCAAATCTCCATCTTTCCCGCCTAAAAGTTCTTGTGTTTTGGTAGTAAATCTCTGTATGATAGGAATTATCAGACCTTACTTCTCAAAAAGGTTAAATGAAAAGCGAGTGATTATTTTTGAAAAGTCATTATCGGGTAGGTATGCGTACGATTAAAACAGGAATTGCAGTAGCTCTTTGTATGATTTTCTTTCACTATACAAACAGAGGAACTCCAGCATTAGCTGCCTTGGCAGCTGTTTTTTCTTTAAGAGAAGATTGGAGAACTAGTTTTAATTTTGGGAAAACACGTATTTTTGGAAATTCAGTTGGAGCATTACTTGCAACTGCTTTAGTTTTATTCCAACAGCTACAGGTCATTCATTTCTTCTCGAAGTCATTGGCGTTTCTGTTGGACAAATGCTTGTTATCATTATCTGTGATAAGTTAGATTATCATGCTGGGATAATTGGTGGAACCGCTGCTTATATGATTACTTATTTTACTATTCCTATAAATGCCACATATATCTATGGTCTTAATCGAGTTCTTGATGCTTTGATCGGTAGTGTTATCGCTATTCTAGTGAATATTGTGTTTTCTGCTTATCTCATTCAGAAACTTAAGAAGTTTCGTATTTTTTCTACAAGTTCAATTGAATAAGATAAAAAAACTGGATTTCCTCTTCTGTAGTGACCCCAAATAGTTAGACTTTTAACGGAGTAGTTAATTCTACTCCTTTTTTTGTGCTCTTTTACCTTTACACTATAATTATTTCTAAAAATGGTTTAAACAAAGACTGCTTTTTTATTGTT
>Ga0163216_100672_pt1 | contig 41177 bp, 31 predicted proteins | sample SynspAceP_FD_167610 | JGI IMG/M metagenome (GOLD analysis project Ga0163216, IMG submission 167610) | Saline lake microbial communities from Ace Lake in Antarctica - Synechococcus sp. Ace-P (Illumina Assembly) | ecosystem: Environmental > Aquatic > Non-marine Saline and Alkaline > Saline ...
TTGGCGGTTGGCGGTTGGCGGTTGGCGGTTGGCGGTTGGCGGTTGGCGGTTGGCGGTTGGCGGTTGGCGGTTGGCTGTTGGCTGTTGGCTGTTGGCGGGTGGCGGGTGGCTGTTGGCGGTTGGCGGTTGGCTGTTGGCGGGTGGCTGTTGGCGGGTGGCTGTTGGTGGGTGAGTGCGTGAGTGGTGGGAGGTTGGGAGTGGACTGATGAAAATCAAGTCGAACTGGCAGTCTGGGGCGTTTGCCGTTTCATCGGCAATCCGACCCCGGTTCGCAGATTGTCGCTCGGTTCTCCGAACCGAAAGCGTGCCGAGTGCCCCATGGAGCGTTGTCGGCTCGGAGTGTTGAACGACTTTCTCCGAACCGATTGCGCTTCTTAGCCGAGTATCACACCTTTTACCTGCCACGCAAAATTGCTATCCGCAATATCGAGCTTAGCGGCGTCCTGCGACTAATCCGCAGTTTTCATCGGCCTAGGATGGGTCGTGGGTGGTGGGTGGTGGGTGGTTTTACTTTTCGATTCGCCAGCATCGGTGGATGCGGCGGTTGCGGAATTCCTCGGGGACGGTTTGTTTGGATAGCTCGTGGATTTTGGTCACCGACAAAGCTTTGGTGTCGAATTTGAAGGTTCTGAAATTGGTTGAAAAGAACACCACGCCGCCGGGACGGACCAGTTTCAACACGTCGATCAACAATGGCACGGCGTCGCGTTGCACGTTCCAATCCTCGTCGAGACTTTTGCTATTGGAAAACGTCGGCGGGTCACAGACGACGAGGTCGTAGAACTCGCCGGGGCGGTGTTTTCGAATGAACTCGCCGGTGTCCATCGCGACGACCTTGTGCTGCGGTCCGGCCAAACCGTTGGCGGCGAGATTCTCTTTGGCCCAATCGAGATAATTCTGCGATAGGTCGACGCTCGTCGTCGACGCCGCTCCGCCCGCCGCAGCGTACGTGGTGAACGATCCGGTGTAGGAGAACAGGTTGAGGAAATGCTTGCCCGCGGATTGATCGCGAACCATTTGCCGCGTGATGCGGTGGTCGAGGAACAACCCGGTGTCGACGTAATCGGCAAGGTTAACGAGGAAGGTCAAACCGTTCTCTTGGACAGGGATGCGCTGCTGCGTCTCGGCGATTTTTTCGTGTTGCGTTTTCCCGCGTTGTCGTGAGCGGCGTTTGAGATAAACGTTCTGCTTGGGAACATCGAGTGCCTCGCCAGCGGTGGCGGCCATCAGGTCGAGCCAATTGGCATGGGCGGCGACGTCGCGATCGTGCGGACGTTCGAATTCGCTCAGGTGCAAGTAGTTTTCGTAGCGATCGACGACAAGTGGGATCTCGGGAACGTCGCGTTCATAGATGCGGTAACACGTGACGTTCCGCCGGCCCAGCATCCGGCGGAAATGCTTGGCCCGTTTTCGTAACCGGGTCGCGAACAAGTCGGCTTGATGTTGAGCGTTGTCGGGCATCGCCCCGAATGCGGCCGGACCGACGGCGTGAACGTAAGGGTTTGGGTTTGGGTTTGGGTTTGGGTTTGGGTTTCGAGGTTTTGAAATGGCGGGTTTGGTTGCGGGCGTTGTCGCCTCGGGCGTTGATGTTGGTTCGGGCGCCGCTGTTGGTTCGGGTGAGTTCTCCGGTGCTTCGGATCGTCGCCCAACGTTGGGATCGGCTAATGTTTCGCGGGCGCTAGGTTCCAGTTCGTTTGTTTCCGGCTGGCGATTTAATTCCGGTTCGCCGCTCAGTTCGGATTCGTTTTCCGTTTCGTTCTCGACACGCGGCTCGGCATCCACGATTCGTTTGCCCTCACCGAGGACCGGTTTGGGGCCTTGGAACTGATAGTAGGTGCATTCGATTCTCGCGTTGTAAAGTTTGCGTCGGCGGTCGGCGCTGCGGCCGAGTGTTTTTTCAAAACCGTTGAACGCGGTTAAAAAGTAAAACGACCAGGTCGGCAGATGCCGCAGCACGTGAGGCAACGCCGCGTACAATTCTTCGATCTCCCAATCCTTGCCCAACCGCATTCCATAAGGCGGGTTCGTGATCAGACAACCGAACCGGCGACGGCTTTGCAGGTCGCGAACATTGGCGGTTTCGAAATGCACGTCGGCGGTCACGCCTGCGGCTTCGGCGTTCTCGCGAGCGAGTCGCAGGACGCGGAAATCCGTGTCGCTGCCGAGCAACCGCTGCGGCAACGGTTCGAGCACGTTCTGCAACGCGTCGGCGCGAAGGTTCAGCACGGTTTCCCGAGGCGAATCGGGCCACTGCTCGAACGAGAACTCGCGTGATTGCCCGGGCGCCATGTTGCGACCGATCATCGCGGCCTCGATCAGGATCGTGCCGCTGCCGCAGAACGGATCGATCAGCGGTCGGTCGCGTTTCCAGTAGCTCAGCATCACCATCGCCGCGGCGAGCGTTTCCTTCAAGGGCGCGGCAGAGACCTGAGTTCGATAACCGCGGCGGTGCAGACTGCGTCCGGTGGTGTCGATGGTGATCGTCGCGACGTCTTTCAAGATCGCGATATCGACATTGAACATCGGTCCGGTCTCGGGCAACGTTTCGGTCGAGTGGTCTCGCTGCATCGCATCGACGATCGCTTTTTTGATCGCCCGTTGGCACGCCGGGACGCTGGTCAGCGTCGATTTGACGCTACGTCCGGTGACGGGGAATTCCGCGTCGACGGGCAGCCAATCCGACCACCGAATCGCTTTGGTGGTTTCGAACAAGGCGTCGAAATCGGCGGCGGGGAACTCGGCGACGCGAATCAGGACTCGGTCGGCACAGCGTAGCCAAAGGTTCGCTTGGGCGACCGTTTCGAGCGACCCGCGAAAGTGGACGCGGCCGGATTCGCCGATCGTCGCCTCGATCCCGAGACCGGCAAGTTCGCGGCGAACGATCGCTTCAAGACCAAACGCACACGCGGCAATTAGGTCGTATTGGTCGGTAGCGTCCATCGGAATCGGGGTACTCGTAATGTTAGAAAAACGTGGGATCGTCCCATCTTTTCAGCCGCTCGGGTAGGCCGCTCGGGAAAGGGTTGCTCGGCGGGAGCGTGCATAGGATAATCGGAGTGGGCGTGCGGGCGGTTGGCTTTTGGCTTTTGGCGGTTGGCGGTTGGCGGTTGGCGGTTGGCCGTTGGCTTTTGGCGGTTGGCGGTTGGCTTTTGGCTTTTGGCTTTTGGCCGTTGGCTTTATTTTTCTCCATTCTGGATTCTCTGATGCGACGACGTGACTTTTTACGGAACTCTGCAATGACGACGGGGGCCGCTTTTTGGGCCGGCGGCCTCGCACCGAGGGGATACGCTGAGGAACCGACGCCGACCGGGTCGCTGGTCCGGCAATCGGTGATGGGGTGGTGTTTCAAGGAAATCCCAACGCTCGATTTGGCTCGGCATTGCCAGCGGATCGGTTTGGAGGCGATGGAGGGCATCCCGGCATCGAGTTACGACGAGGTGACGAAACTCGGTTTGAAAATTTCATTGACAGGCAGTCACGGGTTCGCCAACGGGCCGCTCGATCCGGAAAACCACGCCGAGTGCGAACAGAAACTCCGCGACGGGATCGACCTCGCGGTTCGCTACAACGCTCCCAACGTGATCACGTTCACGGGCATGAAGAAAAACGGGATCAACGACGAGGCGGCCCGGCGAAATTGCATCGCGTGTTGGAAACGCGTTCTGCCCTACGCCGAAGAAAACAACGTCGGCATCGTTTTGGAGCATCTCAACAGCCGCGACGATTCACACCCGATGAAAGGACATCCAGGGTATTGGGGCGACGACGTTCATCTCTGCGCCGATTTAGTCAAAGAAATCGATTCGCCACAGTTCCAATTGTTGTTCGATATCTATCACGTTCAAATCATGAACGGCGATCTGATCCGGAACATTCGCCAGTACCACTCGATCATCGGCCACTACCACACCGCCGGGAATCCTGGACGCGGCGAACTCGACGAACATCAAGAAATCAACTATCCGGCGGTGATCCGCGCGATCGTTGACACCGGGTACCGTGGCTACATCGCCCAAGAATTCATCCCTACCGCCGACAACCCGATCGCCTCGCTAGAACAGGCGTTTGCGGTTTGCAACCTGCGCTAGACTGGGAGTGGACGAGGCTACGAGTCCCTTTGATTCCCGGGGTGCGATGGACTCGTAGCCTCGTCCACTACTCCAGTTTTTGTTTCGCTGTGGCTCAACGCGACCACCGCTTCGGTAGCGATTACGATCTGCTCAAGAAAACAGGTTCATCCGACGGACGCGTGCGCCGACCCCAGGATCGAGGTTTTTCAAGGCACGGCTCCGGTGTCCAATGATTTGATGAAAAATCGTCCTCGGTGAGCCGAAATCCGCCGAGGACCGTCGGCACCATAGGCGGACCGCTTTTACAGGAAGACGCTGGCGACCGAGATCTCCCTTGTCCAGTGGCACCTCTGCAGAACTCGACTGCGTAGCGTCCGGCTTACATTGTCCACCAGCATCCCTATCTCAGGCACCAATCTCGTTGGACACTGCAGTCATGCCTGGAAAACCTCCGGCGCACGCTGCCGCCGGATGAACCCTCAATCCCAACACCAACGGCGGCAACACGATCGAAATATCAACGAGCGTGTCGACGAGAAACCGGCCAGGAAAACGGAACCGTGACAAGAGAGTACGACAGCGGAATTGCGACGAGCATCGAGAGGATCGCCGAGACACTGCATGTCAACACGGCCAACCGAATCGACGCCCGGATTACGGTTTCGCAATCGCGTCGCGAAACGCCGCCGGGGACGTGAACGCCACGTCCGCGGCGATCAACAACACGATCAAAATCAGAAACGAAGACGAGATACCACCCGTCACCAAGAAGAACGGCAGATCGCTCCTGCGTCGCGGGGTCGGCGGAGGAGAGGATCCGCACATCCTCACGCAACAGGTACGTGAACGTTCGAATTTGCTTCGGGTTCCCCCGCGCGACAGCGACACCGACTTGGATTAACGCGACCGGAAAAATCTCATTAACGATGCCTTTCGCCTTCGCCAATTCTAAATAACTCGCATCGGCTGGCAAAAACAAATCGCCCGTCCCACCAACCTCGATCTGCGACAGCAATCCTTGAGACGACCCATCATTCACAAACACTTCAAAATCGAATTGCCGCCGATACTTTTGACGCGATCGATTCCATCACGGTCTGATTGCTCGCGCCGCAAATCACAGTCACGGGGCTGTTGCGAAGACTCAGTTCCGACGCGTTGTTCGATTCGGTTATGCTACGGTTCGATTGTTCGGTTGATAAGATTAAATAGATGAGAACGGGCAACGCGGCGACCCAACCGCATAGCATCCAAACAGGACGATTCATGGACATTCTTCGAGTTGAGTTGGCTGCCAAATCGACTCGCCCTGTTTTGAAATCAGGCTGCGACAAAATAATTTTCGCAAAAACACTTGTCGACCGTGAATAGTCGGGCAGATAGATTTCGTCGAGCGAATTCGAAGCGGCTAGGTTGTTTTTCCGATGGTGTGTACCACTGGAGGCCGCGTCGAATCGTGCCCGGCACCTTAGGAAAACCCGATGAGAAAAACGTTCTTCGCCCTGTTGGCACTTACCATGACCGCCACCACGTTGCCTTCCGCTGTTCAAGCAGAAGAAAAGGCTGCTACCACCGCTGACAAGACGATTGTCGAAGTCGCAGTGGGCAACAAAGATTTCACAACCCTCGTCGCGGTCGTGAAAGCCGCCGGCCTTGTCGAAACTTTATCCGGCAAAGGCCCCTTCACCGTACTCGCACCGACGAACGCAGCGTTCGCGAAGCTTCCGAAAGCAACGATTGCCGAATTGCTGACCCCCGCTGGCAAGGACACCCTAATCAAGATTTTGACCTACCACGTGATCGCCGGCAACGTGCTAGCCGAAACCGTCGTGACGTTGGACGAAGCCAAGACTGTCCAAGGCTCGATGGTCAAGATCAAAGTCGTCGACGGCGCTGTGTTAATCAACAAGTCCAAAGTCACCGCGACCGACATCAAGTGCAAGAATGGCGTCATCCACGTCATTGATACCGTTTTGATGCCTAAGTAGTTTTTCAGGCAATCGGCGGCCCGTCCACTGATCCAAACTACCGAAATCGACAACTATTAAACCTGGGACAATTGTCTCAGGTTTTTTTTCGCGCTCCCCTCAACTCGAACGACGGAGTCATTCGGCTACCAAGGTCGATCGGCGACTCCGTCGCCGGGAGCCCCGCCCGATGTTCGCTTCGAACGAGCCGCGCGTCGATTCTGCGCCCACGAACCACTCGCAGGCTGGCAGCCTGCACGACGTTTCGCAAAAACACATCAAGTCCGCGTTCCAGTTGTGACGATCAATTCGATTGTATTGGAAACTCCGACCACGGCCGAAGGAATCGCCACGTGTTTCACGAAACTCATTGTCAAAATATCTGCCGGAATTCAGCCGGGATCATCGCCCTGCTGCTAGTGTCCGTCATTTGGCATTTCACTACACCGTCGGTCGTCCACGCGGATCGAGAGGGTGCTCCGGTGCTCCGCCAAGTCGCCGTGCCGATCGAATTGGTGGATGCCGTCGCCACCCGGTTGAACTTGCACTACCACGGCGAAGTCGGTGTCACGATCACCGCCGACGATCGCGACGGCGGCGCCATCCTCGTCATGGCACCACCGACCGTCCATGCCCGGATCGCGACCGATGCTGCCGCCCTCGTCGAACGACTCGCACCGGCTCGTGAAGCGTCAGCCAAGCAAACTTCCATGACCGTGCACCTGATGCACATCAGTTGGCGTGAGGCCGAGGACATTCTCCGCACCATCGCCGGGGAAAATGCCGCCGTCACGACGAGCCGCAACGGCGAACGAGCGTCCTTCGAAATCTCGCTCGACGACAACTCGAATCCGAGCCGCATCGAAGTCGACCGGCGGAGCAACCAAATCGTCGTGACGACGGCGACGCAATCCGTTTCAACATGGCAAAGCGTGTTCTCGGCGATCGATACGAAATCGACCCGTCGCGACGAACAAACTTACGTCTATCGGTTGGTCCACGCCGAAGTCGCCCCCGTCCAACGGGCGATCCGTTTGCTCCGCGACCTCGATCGGCGTAACGCACCCGCCGCCCGAGCCATGCCGATCAACCGCCCCGCCGCGTTCGGCGGGAAACCCAAAACCCAAACCGCATCGTTCCGGACCGTCGCGTTCCAACAAGAAGGCGAACCGAGCGAGCAAGACGAACCGACTCCCTCGGCCGACGTCGCCGCCTCCGACGCCGAATTCGAATCCGAGAGCGGCACGATCGGCGATACCGATATCCAAATCGTTCCCGACTCCGGATTGATCATCATTAAAGGTGCCAAACGCGACGTCGAGCGGATCAAGAAAGTGATCGCCGAAATCGAAGCCCAGGCGAAAATCACGCAGCCGGAAGTCGAAGTCCGGCCACTCCTGCACGCCGACTCCAACGCCGTCGCCACGTTGCTGCAACAACTCTACGAAGACGTGTTATCGGCTCGCCAAGGCGACGTCAGCATCACGGCTCTCGACGCCCCCAACGCGTTGCTGTTGATCGGACGTGCCGAAGCGATCAAAGCCGTGCTGGACCTCGTCGAAAAGGTCGACCAACCGATCCCCGAAACCGATCGCCTGCGCGTCTACCGCTTGAAACACGCTTCGGCGGCCGATGCCGAAACCACCATCCGTGAATTCTTCACCAACCAACCCGGTGAAGACGAAGATAATCGCCCCGGGCTCGGTAACCGTGTTCGCATCTCCGCCGACTTCCGTACCAACTCGTTGATCGTCGCCGCCTCGCCGCGTGACATGATCGAGGTGACCCGGTTGGTCGAGCAACTCGACGTGCTGCGGACCGCATCGAGCAGCATGATCCGCATTTTCCCTTTGAGAAACGCACGTGCCGAGGACCTCGCCCCGGTGTTGCAAGACGCGATCACTGCCGAACCGGAAAACACGCCCGACGAAACTACGCCGAAATCGTCTACGTTGTCGATCGTGGCCCTTGGCTCGTCCGGTAACGCGGTCTTGGACTCCGGCGTCTTGACCGGCGCCGTGATCACCGCCGACGCGAACGCCAACGCGATCGTCGTGCGTGCCCCGAGCGAAGGCATGCCCTTGATTGCGGAATTGATCCGGCAACTCGACCAAACCACCGGCATCGATTCGCTGGTCAAGGTGTTCACGGTCGAGAACGGCGACGCGGCTCAGTTGACTGCCGCCTTGCAAGATTTGTTCGGTGACGACGCGGGAACTTCCGGGACCAGCATCGGGGCAGGGAACCAAATCGGTTTGCCCCCGTTGTCGGCGGCCGAAAGTGCTCTCGTGGCACTGCGTTTTTCCACCGACGCGAGAACCAACAGCATCATCGCGAGCGGTTCGGCTGAAGACCTCGAAGTCGTCGAGAGCATCCTGTTGCGACTCGACAGCACCGGGTTTGCCGAACGGATTACCGAAGTGATCTGGTTGAAAAACCAAGTCGCAGCCAACATCGCGGGTGCGATCCAAGAGTACGTTCAATCACGTGTGCAAGCGCAGCAGTTCATCCCGCAATTGCAACAGGGACTCGGTCCGTACGATTTGCCCGATCGCGACTTGATCGTGGTGGCCGAACCGCAAACGAACAGTTTGTTGCTCAGCGTGTCTCCGAGGTTGTATGAGGAGGTTCGCCGATTAATCGATCGACTCGACCGACGTCCGCCAATGATCTTGATCAAAACGTTGATCGCTGAAATCGCACTCGATGACGGGTTCGAAATCGGCGGTGAGTTCGGGTTGCAGGATTCGGTTCTGTTCGATCGTGGTGTTGCAAACCCCGCAGGGGGCCCAAATCCCCAATCAATTCCTGGATTCAATTTTAACAACGCTGGCCAGCCGAACGTCAGTTCAGCCGGTCGTAATACGTTGGCCTCAAGCGGAGTGACCGCTTTCGGTGCCGGATCGAGTGCGATCAGCACGCTCGGTCAATCCGGTTTCGTATTCTCAGCCGCCAGTGATTCGGTGAGTTTGTTTCTGCGAACTTTGCAAATCGCGAACCGCGCGCAGATTCTCAGTCGCCCCGAAATCATGACGGCTGACAACACGCCAGGCTTCATTCAAGTCGGTCAAACCTTCCCTCGACCTTCTAACCTTCAGGTGACTCAGATCGGGCAAACCTTGATCGGCGTCGAGGACACCGAGATTGGAATTATCCTCGTAGTCACCCCTCGCGTCGGTTCCGACGGACTGATTCTGATGGACATTGACGCCCAACGTTCCTCCATCAGCCCTACCGACGGGCAGGCGATCGGAACGGATGCCAACGGCGCGCCGATTTTTGTGCCGGCAATTGACAAAACGCAGGCTCAGGCAACGATCACCGCGTTCGACGGTCAGACCGTTGTGTTCGGTGGATTGATTACCAAGTCGCGCAGCAATTTTTCACGCCGAGTCCCGTATTTGGCGGACATTCCTTTGCTGGGTACCTTCTTCAAATTCGAAGGCGAAGAAGAACGTCGCACCGAGTTGCTGATCGTCATGACTCCGATGCTGGTCACCGGCCACGAGGACCTCGAGTACGTCAAACAAGTCGAATCGAACCGCATGAGCTGGTGTTTGGCCGACGTGGTGGAGGCTCACGGAGATGTCGGTTTGTCCGGCGGTTATGGATTGTGGGGACCGGCCATCGGCCCGACGATCTATCCCGACGTGCATCCGACCGTCGACGCGTTCCCGGCCGCCGACATGCCGAAGAATTCCGCGATCCGAACCGGGTTACCAACCTACACGGACACACCCATGCACGCGCCGACGATGGCGTCGCCGAATCAAGAGTTCCCGAATTCGCAAGTTCCCAACTCGCTGATTCCAGGCGTGGAACTCGCACCGGGTGAATCGATCCTTTCCTATCCAGGAATGATCGGGTCCGAAGCCGGGCAATCGCTAATCGGCACGCCGATGTCGTCGTCAGGCAATAGGGAAACGCTGCCCTATGGCAAGCTTCCCGAAACGAGTCAGGCACCCGTGTGGTCGCCCGACGCGTTGACGGCGCCGCGATCCTCGCAGCCGAACGAAATGTTGCCGCCACCGACTGAGTTACCTGTTCCACGCTCGACGTTGCCGAATTCCGTTACAGCATCAGGGGCGTCAATGTCCATTCCGTTCACCCCGACCACCATGCGGACCGCGTCGAGCGGAGCACCGAGCACCACCGATGCCGCCAACCCGCCAACCACGCCTGCCGCGACGCCGAAGCGGTGGTCCCGCTTCAACAGCAAACTGGGCTCGTTCATCTCTCCGAGTAAGTAAATCCGATGCACAAAAATTCGATCACCTCACTCCTGGTCGCTGGCCTCGTTCTGGCCGGCCTCAGCGGATGTTCGACGTTTCAAAAGAAGGACGACAACCTGCTCGCCGCCCAACCAAAGAAAACGTTGGCCGAGCGGATGCCGTGGTCCAAATCCAAAAACGACAAACCCGAACCGTACCCCAACCCGGTCAAGCTCGCTTCGACTTGGACGCCCGACACGCTCACCCAAACGGGCCGCGTGACGACGCGTGGATTCGGCGCTCGCATGTTTTTCTATGACGAAAAATCGCGTCCGGTCCCGGTCGAGGGAACGCTCGTCGTTCACGCCTTCGACGAGCAGAACAGCGGACCCGGCGGTCAACCCGCAGTGAAACGTTACGAGTTCACGCCCGAGCAGTTCACCCGTCACTTTAGTAAAACCGATCTCGGTGCATCCTACAGCGTTTGGATTCCCTGGGACGCCGTCGGCGGCAAGCAAACGCGTGTCTCGCTCGTCGCGTCGTTCTCAACGACCGAGGGCAAGACCGTTCAAGGGGCACCGACCACGGTGTTACTCCCCGGCGCGAAAGACTCCGCCGCCACCGCACTGGCCCAACGATTCGCGCCCGAGTACCGCGAATGGCGAGCCGCCGCGTCCGGCAATTCACCACCGACGAGTGGCCTGACCACAACGACGATCCACCGCTCGGCAACACCCACCGTCTCAACCCCCTCGGCACGACCATCGATTGCACCGGAGTCATCGACCTGGAATCTTGCTGGCGGAGCGAGCGGCAACTCGTTCGACATCGCGATGAAACCGAAACCGACAACCACGCCCTCATCACCAAGCATGTCGACGGGAACCCCCGTCATGCCCGCGAGCACGCGATTGAAATGACCGTCGCCCGGTTCTTCGAACCTGAGAGGGATTCAATCACGTGCGATGGCCGGGTCGGGCATGTCGTTCTCTGCGAACCCTTTCGCTCGCAGTAAACACGCGTCGCACCCGCCGCACGCGGCACCGTCACGGCCATCGGAATCGATGGGATCGTAGCATGACAACGTGTTCGAATAATCCACGCCGAGCCGTAACCCTTCGGCGATGATCTGGCCCTTCGTCCAATCGATCAACGGCGTATGAATTTCCAGCTTCGGCCCCGACCCGACGCCCGCCTTCGTTGCCAAACGTGCCATCGTTTGGAACGCGGCGATAAACTCCGGACGGCAATCCGGGTACCCGCTGTAGTCGAGCGCGTTGACCCCGATGAAAATATCGGCGGCCTCACACGTTTCCGCGACCGCGAGTGCGTACGACAAAAAAATCGTGTTCCGCGCCGGCACGTACGTCACCGGAATCTCGCTGCCCATCTCGGCAATCGATGCCGATTTCGGGACCGCGATCGTCGGATCGATCAATGCGGAACCGCCGAGTTGCGCGAGATCAATGTCGATAATCCGGTGCGACGCCGCGTTCATCGACGAGGCCAGTATTTTCGCCCGTTCGAGTTCGCCCTCGTGCCGTTGTCCGTAGCGAAAACTGATCGCATGAGCACGAAAACCCCGCTCGCGTGCGATCGCCAAACACGTCGCACTGTCGAGACCGCCGGACAACAAAACGACCGCGTTCAACCTTTCCATAATTTCCGTCCGATGCTCGGGTTGTAGTTCGTCCAATTTCCGTCCGCAGCAACGTCGCGTTCGATCACGTTGGCGTACGAGGCGAGTTTCGCATCGAGGTTGTCGATGTGATGCAGCGCTACCGCTTCGAGTGTCACCGGAATCTTCGGGCTGCCGTACTCTTGCGTGCCATGATGGCTGACGATCAGGTGTTCGAGTTGCAGGCGTGTTTTGATCGGGAACGTCTCGCCGGTGTCGCTTTCCACCTGACGAATTTTTTCACCGAGTCGTTGAATTCCGATCACGATATGACCGAGCAATTGGCCGCGATCAGTGTAGCTGATCTCGCCGCCGGATTTCAGTTCATCGATCTTGCCGAGGTCGTGGAGGAACGCGCCCATCATCAGCAATTCGGTATCGAGTTCGGCGTACCGCGGCCCAATCAAGCGAACCAATTCCATCATGCTCAACGTGTGGTTAAGCAAACCGCCTGGGTAGGCGTGGTGATGCGTCACCGCAGCGGCGGCGAGCCGGAACGAAGCGATGAACTCGTCGTCGTTGAGGTAGGCGTCGGCGAGACGTTGCAAGAACGGTTGCGATAACGTCGCGAGCAATTCCCGCAACCGACTCAAATCCTGTTCGGCTTGGCCGGCATCGAACCTGTCAAAATCCTCCGCATTGATTTCGCTGGCGTCCATCCGCTCGATCTGCGTCACAATGACCTGCAACGCACCGTTGTGGACTTGGGTGCGACCGTGGCAGAAAACGTAATCGCCGCGGTCGAAAAGATCGAAGACCGATTCGTCGACGTTCCACATCATCGCCGCGATCGTGCCGGTCCGGTCGGCGAGTTTGAGTAGAATGTATTTGCCGCCTTGGCGGTTGACGCGGAGTTGTTTGTCAGCCGCCTGGAACGCTTGAGTCAGCGTCATGCCATCGGCGAGTTCGTTGATCGGAGTACGCAAAGAGAGACCTGTCGAGACAGAGGGCAAATGCAGATAAAATGACTCGGTCGCAAAGCCTACCCTGCGACGGGTCGATTGCAAAAGCCGAGGGGGAAACCGGGGGCGAGCCTCCGAAAAAACATGATCAAAAAACAGGTCCAAATCCGATTTCGCAAACGCCTCCACCGCCACAGCCAATGCAATTGGGGTTAGAATGCCGGCATGAAAGAAGTCCCAGCCTCCACCGCGATCGAAAAGAATGCCGCCGCGACCGATACCAACGGCCCGATGTCGGGTGCGTCCACGGCAGGTGACTCGGCGGCAGGAACCCCGCAGTCGGGTAACTCGGGAACAGGCAGTTCGGGAATAACAAGCGCCGTCTCCAGTCGTTCCGGTTCGGGAACCTCCGGCCTCTCGGGCAGCCAGTGGATCACCTCGTCGAGCCGGGTGCATCTTTCCCGATCTCGTCAAACCTGGACCGGTGCTGGCAGTGCGGCCGGTTACGTGCTGCGATACCTCACCCCGATGCGTCGGTTGATGATGGACGTGACCGGCAACGAGAAGGCAGCCGATCGAAGCCTCGCGATTCTCGTCGCCCATCTCGTCAAAGCCGGTTTCAGTGGTCACGACCAAGGCCGGTTGCGAGATTTCCTCGTCCGGGGAATTCGCTCCGCAGCCAAAGCTGGCTACGACGAATCCGTTGCCGAACATCGCAAAAACGAATCGCTCGATCTCGCCGATGCCGCCAACGGCTCCGCAACCCCCAAGCCCCCCGAACTCGACGTCGCCCAGTTACAATCGCAAACGTGGATCACCTATTGGCGTGAAGGGATTCTTCAACGCAGTTGGCGGGCACTCGAACGTTATCAACACGCCCGCCGCTACGACCGGATCGGATCGGCATCGTCGACTGACGGTGAAAAGCCGCCCGAGGATTTGATTCACGACGTCCTTCGGGTCGCGATGTCCTACCCCAACGAAACCACCGACCAACGGACAGCCCGCGTGGCAACCATGGCCGGGCGAAGTGTCACGCAGGACGAGGTCAACACGCAACTCGAATTCGCTCGCGTTCGGTTTGCCCAACTCATCGCCGACGAAGTCGCCCAAACACTCGACACGCCCGACCCGCTCGCGATCCAATCCGAGATCAAAATGCTCGGCCTCGGCAAAGCCTTCGTCGGCATCAAAGTCGAAGCATGGGGGACAACGAAGCAATAAAACGCGTTCAATGCGAGTGAATCTTGTCTCGCTGTCGCTCAGGGGACAATTGAGACAATCGTCTTGGAATCCTTGTCAACAGTGATGGTCGCGCTCACACCGTCGACCTGGATTCGGTGCGTTCCTTTGAAAAATCCGCACCGTAGCGATAAGCCCCGATTCGAGCAGGTTCGGGTAATTCATGGCGTACAACCCCCGTTTGGGAGTTAGCCCCGGTTCAACGTGATAACCGTGGCTAACGCCGAAACGGCTAATCTACCGAAACACTTTCCCGAACCTGCTTAGTCCGCATCTCCATTCGCCGAGGAATCAAGTTACTCGCGACAAGCGGTTTCGACACGCTGTGATGGAACCACCCGTGGAATCGACGAATGAGCCGCATCGGTGTGATAACGCTTCGTTCGCGACATCCAACTCCAGCGGATGTCGGTATCGCCGACGACGACACGCGCGGTTTCCGCGTTGAAATCAACACGGGCTTGATATGTGATCACGACGATCGATCCGGCTCGCACTTGAGCGAACTCCAAATCAATCCTCCGGTGCAACGAGTGGTTTGTCGGCTTCGCAATCTCGCCGTCGATGAAAATCGATTCGATGTTGTGGAACATCAGATTCGACGGCAGATGCCGTGTGACCGAGACGCTAAAAACATCCTCGTCGTCGGCCTGGGACGTGGTCTCGAGAATCAAACGAAATTGCAAAACGTCGCGTGCCACGGCGATCATTTTGTCGCAGGATTCACGCCACCGCAGCGGGCCGTTTTCTTGACGGGAAACGGGAGAGACCGAGGCCTGGTAGAGGGCCGATTGAATTTGGTTGCAGGATGCGACGAGTGCGTCGAAAACCGGTTCCGTCTGCGTTTTGTCCGTTCGAGTTGTCTTCATCCGCCCTGCTCCGCCGGTTCTCAGTGACTCTCGCGAGCGAACACGGTGGACTCACCGTGACCCGAACTCGCATGAAATTAACCATGCACGACAAATTGACGCGGACAATGCAGGTGGAACACAAAACGATCTGGAAACAGTGCGGCCTGAGTTGTCCTTACCGATCGTTACGATTTTGCGGGTGAGTCGAGGTCGGTGACTTCTACTCTGCTGGCGGAGAGGTCGTGTCAGTTTTAATCGGTGAATTCCAGGGTGTTTACGACCTTACCCTCCCGGCGAACCGGGAGGGTCGGTCGGCCCTAGCTGGACCGCATTTACCAGGCAGGGGTTTTAAAGATGAAACACGAATCAAAAACAAGCAGCAGCAAAGAAACGCCCACGTTCCGGACCGGTTACCAGCGGGTCATCGGAGTCGACGTTGCGAATAATAAACTCGATCTCAATGACTCTCAAAACAAGTTGACGAAACAAATCGACAACGATATCCAGAGCATTCAAACCAAATTGCTCGATCGCGTTGATCCAGACAGTTCGACTCTGATTCTCGATGTGAGTCCACTGCGAGTTATCACCTGCTGGAGTTAAAACTTTGAATGTTTTCAATCGCGAATGATCGACAATCCAGACACGGTCGCTCCCCAGTTTCGCCCGGGGGGGTGAAGAAACGATTGCTGCATCGACGCATAAAAGTGGCACGATCTCGGTTGCGTGCGGGGTGCTGTCAATCGATCGCGGCGGCGGCGAGGTCGTATCCTTGCGAGGCGACGATTTCGCAATTGCGGATTTGGCCGACCTCGACGGGTGACTCTTCACTGACCTGGGACACGTACACCAACCCATCGACGTCGGGTGCCTCGCTTCGCGTCCGCCCGATGAACACGCCTTCCTGGTCTGGCATCGCGGCGTCAATGAGAACCTCTTCGTTGCCTCCGACTCGGCTGCCGTTCCATTCAAACGCGATCGATTGCTGCAACGCCATCAACTCGTCACGGCGTCGGATCGCAACTTCCGGATCGACCCGGTTGGGCAACCGAGCGGCGGGCGTGTCCTCTTCGATCGAGTAGGTGAACACGCCGAGGTTTTCGAATTGCAACTCGTGGACGAAATCGAGCAGTTCGCGAAAATCGTCTTCCGTCTCACCGGGGAATCCGGTGATCATCGTCGTCCGCATGACGAGCGAATCGATCCGGGATCGCAGTTTCTTCACGATGTCGGTTTGCAATTTCCGGGTGGTTTTGCGTGACATTCGTTTCAACATCGAATCGCTCGCGTGTTGCAGCGGCATGTCGATGTAGGGTACGATTCGTTTCGCCGAGGCGAGCGTGTCGATCAAGGCGTCATCGATGTACATCGGATAGAAATACATCAACCGGATCCAATCGACCGATTCGATTCGGTCGAGTTGTTGTAATAAATCGTTGAGCCGGGGTTTGCCGTAACGGTCCATTCCGTAGTACGTGGTGTCTTGGGCGACGACCACGATTTCACGCACACCGCTGCGGCCGAGCCGATCGGCCTCCTCGACGATCTGTTCGATCGGTTTACTGAAGTGCTTGCCCCGCATTTTCGGGATCGCGCAAAAAGTACACAATCGGTCGCAACCTTCGCTGATTTTCAAATACGCGAAATGTCTCGGGGTGACGGCGGAGCGGATCGCGTCGCTGAGCGGGTTGACTGCCGCCGGTTTGAACACGGTCCGTTGTTCTTCGAGGCCCGAGTACAGTTCATCGACGACACTGACGATGTCGTTGCGTCCGAACACGCCGACGAGGGCGTCGATGTCCGGCCGGTCGGCGAGCAGTTTACCTTGTTGGCGTTCGGCGAGGCACCCGGTGACGACGACGTTACGCAGTTTGCCTTCGCGTTTGAGGGTCAGCATTTCATCGATCGCGGCCATGGATTCGGCCCGTGCAGAGTCGATGAAGGCGCAGGTATTGATGACAACGAAATCCGCCCCCTCGACCGAGTCGACCATCCGGTAACCGTCCGCGTCGAGTCGTCCGAGCATTTGTTCGGTGTCGACGAGGTTTTTCGGGCATCCGAGTGAAATGACCGCGTAGTGGCCACGAGCCTTGGCGGTGACGGAGACGCCGTCGGTCGCGATCGCGGAAAAGCCGTCCCCGTCGATGTTCGGGGGCGTGGCAACGTTGATCGGCGACGGTTGGTAAATCGGTAGCTGCATGAAACCGCGTTGAGCTGGATGGACGGTGTGACGTGGATCGCGGGGATATCGCGAAAACAGAGGGGAAGTCCGAATTGGAAAACCTGCCGTTAAGCAGTATTAAACCAGAAAATCGCGAGTTGACAATTTGAAATTCGTAAATGGTGGTCGCCGGATCCTGCCGGACGCCTTCCGATTCGGCCTCGGTTTTGCCACAATCTGGTCAGAAGTCCGAAAACACCCGGTTGGAGAGAGTTGCGAGCATGCGCTGGAAAGGCCGACGACAAAGTGAAAACGTGGAAGATCGGCGGGGCGGCGGCGCCCCGGGCGGGATCGGCATCGTACTGATCGTGATCGGGCTGCTCGGTGGCAAACCGCAACAATTCCTGCAACAGGCAGGTCAAAACCAGCCTGCCGCCGCTGGAGGGGTACCCACGGAATTGACAGCCCAGGAAATCGAGACCGGGGAGTTTGTCGCGACCGTGTTCGCCGACACCGAAGACGTGTGGACTCGATTGTTCACCGAAAACGACAGGCAATACGAGAAACCGAAACCGAAACTGCAAGCCGACTTTTTGGCCGGCGTGATGCTGCACCACGCCGATCGCATGCACAACATCATCGAAAAAGGCGATATTGAAGAAGCGTTGACGGCGGCCCAGGCGATCGACGACGATACGCTGCAAAAACGATCCAAAGGTTACGTCCAACCGGAAACTTTCAGCCACGGCACGAGTGAGCAACGCGTCCGCTGGTTCACCAAAGGATTGCAGACCGGCGATCTCGGCCAAGTCGATACGTTCGGTGTCGATACTTTGAAAAGATTTTTCGTCGGGATTTTTCGTCGGGATTTTCTTTTGACGGGCAGTGTCGAACTTCCCATTTCACTCCTCATTTTATAGAACCATTTTGAATTTCGCTTGTGATATCCCTGAGGGTGACACCGAGGAACGGCAGGTTGCCGCCGAGGACGCGATCCGCGCCCACGTCATCGAGAAAACCCAGTGCGTCGTGGTCAAGGTCGGCACGCGTGTGTTGACGACATCCGAAGGCAAACTGGATCTCGATCGGGTCGATAAACTCGCCGCCCAACTCGCCCGGATCGCCGATTCAGGCCGGCACGTCATCATGGTCAGCAGCGGTGCCGTCGGCGCCGGCGTTGCCAAACTCGGGTTGCCGACCCGCCCGGTCGGGATCGCCAATCTGCAGGCCGTCGCCGCGATCGGGCAGGCCGACTTGATCAAGGCGTATGAGAACTCGCTGTTGCGGCATGGGTACCAAGTCGCTCAGGTGTTGTTGACGAAGAGTGATCTGCGTCGCCGCAGCGGATACCTGCACGTTCGCAACGCCCTCAACGGGATTCACGAATTCGGTGCCATCGCGGTTGTCAACGAGAACGATTCCGTCGCCGTCGCGGAATTAAAAACCACGTTCGGTGATAACGACCGACTCGCAGCCCACGTGGCCGGTTTGTTCAACGACACGTTGTTGATCTTGTTAACGGACGTACACGGGCTTTTCGACGGGCACCCCGACATCGACGGGAGTAAAAAGATCGAGGTCGTTCGCGAACTCGATGGCAAAGTCATGTCGATGGCCGAGGACAAATTGTCCGCGGTCAGCAAAGGCGGGATGGAAGGCAAACTTCGCGCTTCGCGTTTGGCCAACTCGCACGGTCACCCAACGATCATCGGCCCTGGGCGGCAAGATGACGTTCTCGACCAAATTTTTGCTGGAGGTCGAATCGGCACGCTGTTCATTCCGCCGAAACGGACTCTTCGCGGACGCCGACGATGGATCGGCAGTGCCGCCGTCGTGCAAGGCAGTTTGTACCTCGACGAAGGCGCCGCCCGAGCGATCCGCAGCCAAGGTCGCAGTCTCTTGGCGGTCGGCATCGCCCGGGTCGAGGGTACGTTTTCCCATGGCGATGTCGTGGCGATGTTCGATCCCGATGAGAAAGAGATCGCTCGCGGGTTAGTGAATTACCGCAGTCATGAGATCAGTCTGATTGCGGGAAAAACGAATGCCGAAATCGAAGCGATTCTCGGTCACCGTCCTTATGAAAACGTGATCCACCGCAACAACCTCGTGCTGAGAATTTTGGCGGAATAGAGACGCCAGTAGTGCGTCTCGTTGCGTCGGAAGTTATCGCAACGCAAAGCAGCCGAACGCGATCGTGTTGACGACCCGCGTTAAGAGCAAGGGCTGGCCCGGTCCCACCAATGCGCATGATCCACGCACCGCTGCGTCACGCATTCGGTTCGGAGAACCGAGCGACGCTCTTTCTAGGCGGCTTCGGTTTCGGATGTCACGTTGAGCCGGTTGTAGAGTGTCTTGAGACTGACGCCGAGTTCGATGGCGACGGCTTTTTTGTTACCGTTGTGTCGTTTCATCGAGCGATCGATGGCGAGTTGCTCGAGTTCTTTGAGTGACATCGGTGCGGTGCCGACGAGGTCGTCTCGCAGTTTTTGTTTGGCGAAATGGGCGGGGAGGTGCTCGACGCCGATCGGCAGGGCGTCACACAATACCGAGGCGTGCTCGATCACGTTGGCGAGTTCACGGACGTTGCCCGGCCATTGGTGATTTTGCAATTCGGTGATCGCTTCGGGCGTGAACAATTGGTCGTCGACGCCGTCGCGGCGATGACGGCGCAACAGGTGAACGGCGAGCGGCGGGAGGTCGTCGATTCGTTCTCGCAGCGGCGGGATGCGGAGTTCGAACGTGTTGATGCGGAATTTCAAATCCTCGCGGAACGTTTGCTCGCTCGACATTTGTTCGAGGTCACGGTGGGTGGCTCCCACGATGCGAACGTCCACGTGCAGACTCTCGTTATCGCCGAGACGTCGAATGTCGCCGGTTTCGAGCACCCGCAAGAGTTTGGCTTGGACGGCGAGCGGCAGCTCGCCGATTTCGTCGAGGAAGAGGGTGCCCCCGTTGGCGACTTCGAACAACCCGATGCGGGTCGCGTCGGCGCCGGTGAACGCGCCTTTGGTGTGCCCGAACAGTTCGCTCTCGATTAGTGCTTCCGGTAGCGCGCCGCAGTTGACCGCGACGAAGGGTTTATCTGCTCGGAGACTTTGGTCATGGATCGCGCGGGCGACGAGTTCTTTGCCGCACCCGGTTTCGCCTCGGATCAACACGGTGGAATCGGTCGGTGCGACACGCCCGATGAGTTTGCGAACGTCTTCCATGGAAGAGTGATCGCCGATCAGGTCATTGTTGCCTTCGGCCCGTTTGAGCCGGTGCATCAGCGCCGTGAACAATCGTTTGCCTTCGCGTCGTTCGCTGACGCGTCCGAGCAGGGTGGCGATGTCAGCGAGCCGGGTCGGTTTGGTCAGGTAGTCGAACGTGCCGCACTTGATCGCGTCGATTGCCGTTTCGGTCGACGGGTTCGCGGTCATGATGATCGCTTCGATCTCAGGCCGGATCTCGCGCGCTTGTTCGATGACTTCGATGCCGGTCAAACCGGGCATGTGCAAATCAACGAGCAGGCAATCGATGCGTTCGCGTTTGAGTGTTTCCAGCGCCGTGATGCCGTCGGGGCAGACGGTCACGCGGTATCCCATTCGCGGCAATTCTTTCCGCATCAGTTCTTGCAGGGCACTCTCATCGTCGGCGAACAGGATGTGCATGTTGGACGAGGAGGACGTCGCTGCGGAGGAGCCCTCTTTTGCCGCCGTTTTTCGTTTGTCGTTCATGGGTTCAGTCACGGGGGGAAAATGGAAATGGGTTGGGGCATGTAGCCAAGACCCACAATCGGTTTAAGCGGCTTTCGGGGCCACTATCGTGGGTTTGGGATTCACGGTCGGGGAGGTGTTGTGGTTGGGTGATGCTTTCCGTTGCGTTGGGTTGCGATGGGCGGCCCGGATCGGCAACCTCAGTTCGACTTCCGAACCGCAACCTTCGCCCTCGCTGCGGGGGATCAATTGCCCGCCGTGTTGAGAAACGATGCGATAGGAGATACTCAATCCGAGTCCGGTGCCGGTGCCGTCGAGTCGTCGAGTGTAGAACGGTTCGAACAAATGTTGCATCACCTCGGCGGTCATGCCGCAGCCGGTGTCTCGCACCAGGATACTGGCGTAGGCCCCTTCGTTGCGAACGAGAATGTCGACTTGGCCGTCGCTATCGACGCTTTCCATCGCGTTGGTGACGAGGTTCAAAATGACTTGCCGGATCTCTTGCGAGTTCGCGTGGGCGACGACCCCTTGGGCCGCGTCGACGGTGATTTGGGTGCACTTGTATTTGCCAAGTGTGCCGATCATTTCGACAACGTCATTGACGATCGGTTCGACCGCGATGCTGTCGCGCTCGACGTGCCCGACACGGCTGAAACTGAGCATCCGTTCGGTGATCGATTTGCAGCGGTACGCTTCGCCTTGAATCCGTTGCAGGTTTTCCTGCATCGCTTCGGTCAATTCTGCATCGAGTCGGCGTTCGTCTTCGGGATACATCAGCAGGTCGGTGATGCGAGATTCGAGCGCCTCGGCACTCCATGCGATCGCGGCCATCGGGTTGTTGATTTCGTGTGCGAAACCGGCGGCGAGAAAGCCGACGCCGGCGAGTTGTTCGTTCCGAATGACCTCGCGAGAACGGACTTTGACCTCCTCGTCTTTTTCGCGGCAGATTTTTTGGATGTGCAGAATGCTTTTGTTGAACCGTTCGGTCATTTGGTTGAGGATCTCACCGAGTTCGCCAATTTCGTCTTCGCTGCCCATTTCGATCCGGTGTCGATATTGGCCACGGGCGACGAGTCGAGCGCCCATCACGAGATTACTGAACGGGCCGATGACCATCATTTGAAAATACCACACCATGCCGATCGTGATCACGGCGGCGATCGTCAGGGCGATCCAGGCGCTGGCGATCCCGGCGCGGTGCTGCAGTTTGACGTGGTCGCTGAAACTCGCCATTTGGCCGTGGATCAGATCGAGGTGTTGATGCGTTTGGATGACGAGTTTGGAGAGTTCGGTCGATAACTCATTACTGCCCGTTTGGGTGTAGACAGCGAGGGCGCGTGGGTTTCGACGCATGCGTTCGATTTGGTGGATGGCGCGTCCGATCGCGACCGCCGAGGCACGTTGTTCTTTGGTATCGATCAAGGTGGTCGATAGGTCGCCCGTGACGGCTGCCCCGGCGAGGTCGGTAAGACCGCTGTCGCACATCGAGCATTTCACACCGATCGCGTCGGCGTATCGGTTCAGCGTGAGGGACAATTCAAACATCGATTGATCGAAGTTCGCGCGCTCGAGTTGTAGGTCGGATTCGGCGAGCAGGAAGGAATCGATCATGCCTTCACGCGATTTCATTAGGCAAATTCGCGTGTTGCTGTCTCGCGCCGTCGCCGCCCATTCGCTCAGGTCGGTCGCCATCGGCAGTTCGGTCGCGCGGGTGCTGATCGCGTCGGCCAGCGACCGGTATCGATAAAAACCGTGCAAACCCACCGCCGTCAACATCACGATGGTACACGCGAGTGTGACGACACCGAACAGCAATTTGGTGCGGATGGAATACCGCTGGAGCAGTCCGGTGACGGGAGCGCCTCGTTTCCAGATTCCCGAATCGCTGTTGGATGCGTCGAATCGCAAGCCTTCGTCATCGAACGCGGCGATCGAGTTGGTGATCGCTTGCCCGGGGTAGAGCGCGGCGTCGGCGGTGGCGGGGATGCCGTGTTCCGAGTTGCCGTGCTTGTCGGCGATGAATGGGAACGTCGACGGTGAATCCGAATGGTTGCGGTCGGAAGAGCCGCTGTCGGAAGAGCCACTGTCGGAAGAGAACGGGCGCCGCAATCGCCAAAAGTTTCGAGACTTGCGCATCTTTCAGCCTCCCAGGCCCATGACTCGCGTGAAACATCCATGTAACTCAGCGTCGAGGGTATCGACGGTCGGGTTTGGCATCAAGACCGGATTGAGCCTGAAATATCCGGCGAGCGTGTCGCGAGCATCCGATTCGGTTTGCACCAACGCAGAAGGTAAGAAGGTAAGAAGGTGAGAAGGTGAGAAGGTGAGAAGGTGAGAAGGTGAGAAGGTGAGAAGGTGAGAAGGTGAGAAGGTGAGGTGGTGAGGTGGAAGAGAACCCCTCCGTTAGGGAGTGGTCACCCAACAGCCGTGATCGGACCGACGCTGCCGAATCCGTTGTTCAGAGCAACAGAAACGAGAAACGAGAAACCTGCGACCGCAGCGGCTTGGCTGACCACACCGCGCATCGTCGCCCCAAACTCCTCGCCGAAATGAGTCGGCTCGATCGGGCAATCGTAGCCCTGACAGGTCCGGCAATCATCGTAGGCAGGAACGCATTGAGCATGAGGTTCCGACGCAGCCCGGTAGGACAGCAACGCGGTGTTGCCGAGGAAGTAGATACTCGAATAAAGGTTTTGCAGGCATCCGAATCGCTCGCAATCGGGCCGGCCACAACGCTCGAGATGGAGTTCCTGGTAATACGTCGGTTGGGCCAGGATCATGGCGGCTTGGTTGACCGGCACGCCGTCGACGTCGGGTTGCGGAAGCGAAATTGTCAGTTCGCCTGCCGATTTTTTCAGCTCGGCCATTCGACGAGACAATCGTCGCTCAAGGAGTTTTCCAGTCTGTTGTCATTCTCGTTCTCGTCTTTTTCTGCCTTACTCGGATCCACGGTAGATTCATTCGTCGAGGCTGTCGTGTCGAGTTCCTCGCTTTCTTCAAAAATCGTCATCGAAACAGCTGCGTCCGTCCATGCCGGAGCATCGGCGTGGGCGTGGGGACAAGCCAGCAACGCGGCCAGCGAGAGGAGAAAGGAGAACACGAATCATGAGTAAGACCCGGTGTGGTTGTTTGGATAACAACACGCTTAACGGTTTTATTTCTCCGCGGACGGTGGCAGGATCAGTAGAACCGAGCGCGTCCCCACGTTCGGTACGAATGGATCGATCGGCAGAATCGGAACCGCATCGCCAACCGAGCCGAATGCAGCGACGACAGTCTCCGGCGGAGAGATCGTGCGGCTCTACAGTGCCGGTGGCACAGTAATTGACCTCTCCTAAACTTCGTTTGGGAGAGGTCGACGCTTCGAAAACCCAGTAAAAACCGCCTCCAGAAAGCCGCACGATCTCTTCACGGGCGGGGTGCAACCGGGCAAATGGCACACAAGTTCAGGTGTTCAAGTTTAGGTGTTTTTTTCGGCTGTCTTTACTTTGGCCGACATCAACGACTACAGATTAACCGCTCGGCCCAGTATCATTCGTTCTATTCCCACCTTCATTCCCTCCGAAAGACATCGTGAGACCTCATGACCCAGCAACCTCCTGCCTCTCCGAAACCAACTCCACACAAACCTTCGCTCAACCGTCGCCGGATTCTCCAAGCCGTCGGTGCGGTCGCCGCGACGCCGTATTTCGCCTGGAACCCACGCACGTTCGCCGATGAAACGAAGAGCAAGAACGACCGGATCTCGATCGGTTTGATCGGTGCCGGCGGAATGGGTGTCGGGAACCTGAACTCGTGCCGCGAATGGATCGACCTCGTCGCGGTCGCCGATGCCGATTCCGGACGCGCCGAGTCGGCGAACCAAAGATTCAGCCAAGGAAAAGCCGACGTTTACGAGGATTACCGGGCGATTCTCGATCGCGACGACATCGACGTCTTGCACATCGCCACCCCGGATCACTGGCACACCAAACCGTTGATCGAAGCGATGCTCTCCGGCAAAGACGTGTACTGCGAAAAACCGCTGACTCTGACGATCGACGAAGGCAAATTGATCCGCAAGGTGCAAAAAGAAACCGGGCGAATCGTGCAGGTTGGCACGCAACAACGCAGCACGTTTAACCGATTCGTGACCGCAATGGCAATCGTCAACGAAGGGCGACTCGGTAAAATCCAACGTGTGCAAGCCGTCATCGGGGGCTCACCCCAATGTGACGCCATCCCTGTCGCGGACGTGCCTTCGAAATTGGATTGGGATCGCTGGCTCGGCCCCGTACCGAAGGTCGATTATCGTCGCTCGGAAAACGGAAAGAATACCAACGGCCATTATGAATTCCGTTGGTGGTACGAGTACTCCGGCGGTAAACTCACCGATTGGGGCGCTCACCACGTCGACATCTGCAATTGGGCATTAAAGTTGAACGGACAAACCGCAGGCCCGGTTTCCATCGGCGGTACGGCGGAACATCCCGTCGAGTACAAGCACGGTTTGCCGCAACAAATTGACCGCTACAACACCGCGAACGCATTTAATTTCAGCGTGATGTACCCCGGTGGTACCGAAATGGTGATCCGAAATGACGGTCGCAACGGGGTGTTGATCGAAGGGGACAAGGGACGCATTTTCGTCAATCGCGGTGCTCTGACGGGTGGGCCGGTCGAAGATCTTGTCAACAATCCGTTGCCCGAGGACGCGATTTCGAAGGTCTACAAAGGCATGCCGATGGAACACAACGAGCGGAAACAGCACTGGGCGAACTTCCTGCACTGCTCGCGCGAACGGATCGACCCGATCTCGGACGTCCACACGCACATGGAAATGCTCAACGTCTGCCACCTCGCCGGCATCAGCGCCCGACTCGGACGCGATCTGAAGTGGGACGATTCGGCCGAGCAAATCGTCGGCGATAAAGAGGCCAACGCAATGCTCGCTCGCCCCTACCGTGACGGATACGAGATCGAAATGGGTTAAGCCGATTGAGATCAAGAGCAATGCCGGATGAACGTGGACATTTCCCACGTTCATTCGGCCGAAATCGACCTACTAAACCCCCCAACTCTCCAACTCCCCAACTCCCAACTCCCTAACGCCCTTCCCCCACGGAGATAGTTCTGACAGTTTAGTGGGCGGCGTTCGCTCTCCCCACTTATTCCCAATCCTCCAATCTTGGAACACACTCCCATGGCCAGTGAAGCACTGATCGATTGTCTCAACGAAATTCTCAAGCACGAGTGGACTGGCGTCGCCCAGTATTCACAAGCCTCGTTCATCATCGAAGGCGTGTGGCGTGAAGTTTACGCGGCGAAATTCGAAGGGGACGCCAAAGAGTCGTTCGAACACGCCAAACTCGTCGGCAACAAAATCGTTTCCCTCGGCGGCGTCCCTGTCGCGAACCGTAACGAGATCAAACAGAGCAACGATTTGCACGAAGTGCTCGAATTTAGCTTGGCATTCGAAACCAAAGCGGTCGGGATGTACATAAAAGCACTCGAACTCGCCGAACCGCATCGTAGCCTCGTGGTCTTCCTCGAGGACATTTTGGTCGAAGAGCAAGAAGGCGTCGACGAGTACAGCAAATTGCTCCGCGAGACTCCCGCTGCCGACGCGTCAATGAGCGGCGAACCAGCTCGCAAATCGGGCTAGGCGTTTGTAGGACAATTGTCTCAATTGTCCCCCGCCGCCGAAGGCGATGTGAGCAACGCATTTACAAAACGTGGGATCGACGTCCTATTCGAGCTTCGCTCGAAGGCGTCGTCGGGACAATTGTCCTACGATCCGGCGGCTCCGAGGTGCTCGATTGCTTTTTGCAATACCGCGTCGTCGAGTTCGGTGCGGAGCTTACCCTCTTCATCCGGGCGGGCCGCGATGTAGGTCGGCGGAACGACCACGTTCGGCTTAACTCCGTTGAGGCTGATCGCCTTGCCGCTCGGCGAGTAAAACTTTGCCGTCGTCAGGCACAGTCCGAACTTCGCCGATTGCATCCGGAAGATACCCTGCACGCTGCCTTTGCCGTAGCTCGTCTCACCGATGATCGCACCGCGTTGGCTGTCGTGAATCGCTCCCGAGAAAATCTCGCTGGCACTGGCACTGTTGCGATCGATCAACACCACCATCGGCACGTCCCAGGTGTTCGGACGATGAGCGGCGTAATCGAAATTCTCTCTCGCGTTGCGACCACGGGTCGTGACAATCCGTCCATCGCTCATGAACCGGTCGGCCACTTCGACGGCCGCGGACAGTAACCCACCGGGGTTGTCTCGCAAATCCATGACGAGTGACCGCATTCCGTCCCGATGCAAACCCCACAACGCCTGTTCGACTTCGCGAGGCGTTGTCTTTTGAAAATTGGTCAACCGGAAATAACCGATGCCGTTGGCCCGATCGACGATGTGAGCGTTCTCCACACAAGGCACGTCCACACGACGACGGACGACACTGATTTTTCGCTCGGCTTGCTTCGCCGAGAGAATCGTAAGGTCCGCTGGCGAGCCTTCGGTGCCACGCAGCAGATCGGCGATGTAATCAGGATCCATCACATCGGCTCGCTGGTTGCCGACACCGAGAATTCTGTCACCGGCGATGATCCCCGCATCGGCGGCAGGTCCGCCTGGGATCACCGAAAGGATCAACAAACAGTCTTCGGCCGCTCTCAGTTCCACGCCCAAACCGACAAAGTTGCCCTCGATCGTTGAGAACATCTCGTCGAGTTGCCCCGGTGACAGCAACCGAGTGTACGTGTCGAGCGTCGAGACCGCACCGCTGATGTATTCGAGCACCGTGGCGGTGCCCGAGATTCCGAGTTCCTCGTGAGCGAGGTTCGCGACGAAGCTAACCGTCGAACGCAGATCGAATCGGCTCTGCGTGCTGCGTTCGGCAATTCGATGATGGATTGCTTGACGGAACGATTCAATCCGTGCTTTGCGATCGCTGCCCACCACACGATCGACGAAAGCCGGTTCGGTCAACGCGACTTCGAAAGCCGCCGTTCCGTGCAACAGCACACGCGACCACTCGATCGTATCGACATAGTGCGTCTGCAGGTTAGCGAGGATCTCGCTGTACAAATCCAACGTTTGCGACGTGTTCATTTCACGCACGCTGATCAGATAGGTGGTGTCGTCGTAGCGTCGTTTGACGTCGAAGTGCAACCGGCTGATCAGCAACCTTTGGTACAGCACCCGGTCGTCGGGATAGGCCCGTGTCGCTTCGCCGTAGTGATCGATCGCATCGCCCCACTGCTGAGCGCGTTCGAGCGTCAATCCGTCTTCGAGCGATTGATCGCGAGCGGTGGGGGCGTCGAGGATTTGAGCCGGGCCGCTGTCGCTGCGCAAGTGGAGTCCCGTCAGCTCATCCGCGATGCAATCCGATGTCGTGATCAACGGGTTGACGGCGAAACACACCAACGCCCCCAACAAGAGATAGAAACGACAACATCGCTGCGAGAATGAAAACGGTAACAATGATAAAAAATCCATGCGGAGATTCCGTTGAAGTGCCCGGGCGGACGGTGGGGAACGCTGCGAATTCGGCACTCGTGAAAACGCGGTTGATAGAACGTAGGTCACGAATGCTGCCCGGTCAAAAAACCGCGTCGAAAAAAAATCACCCCATTCCGACTAACCCGAGCAAACCGACCATCGCCGGTACGATCAGTTCGATTGAGACGGTCACGCCGCAAACTAACTGAAGATTGGCCGCGAGATTCCTGGGAGTAAAACCGAACCCTCCGGCGTGAACGCGAGTTCAACGACCACGGTGGGCTCTGTTATTTCGATGGAAGAGCGCTTCCGATGCGCAAAGAAAGAGAAACCGAGGTGCTCCTGTTTCACAAAATCAGTGTGAAACTTAAACGATGAATCAGTGTCCGTCGTGCGATTGCTCTTTGGCGTCGACACCATTAATAGGCAGTGTCGCAGTCGAAGACAAGCGACCGAGTCCCCATTTGTAGGACAATGGTCTGCATTGTCCCCCGTCGCCGCAGGCGACGCGAGCATCCCACCGGCGAACCCGGCGATCGTCCTGTTCGAGCGTCGCTCGAAGGCGTCGAGGGACAATGGAGACAATGGTCCTTCAATGGTCCTTCAATGGTCCTTCAATGGTCCTTCAATGACGCTTTGCTAGCAAATCGCCAGCTCGACGCCTCACGTTTCCCCCCAATTAATCTTGACCCAGATTACCAAAACTGTACAATCTGGCGATGGCAAGGCAGGGAAGGCGAGTCAAATGCGTCAACTGCGGGTCACGCGTGCTCTGCACTCGGTTTCGGGCTTTGGCCCGCCAACAGAGTCTAGGGTTGCGTGATCGATTGTGGGGCATAAGTGCTAGTGCATCGTGCCCGAGGTTTTGCTAAATGAAGTGAGTCAGTGAAGGTGGGTTAGTTAAAACCTTCACTTTTCAGGTAATGGTACTACCCCACAGGGAGGATGGTTCCGGCCATGACCAAAAAAACCGTTTTTACGACCGGCGAAGCTGCAAAAATTTGCAAGGTGAGCCAACAGACGATTATCCGTTGTTTCGACAACGGCTCGCTCAAGGGATTTCGTGTCCCCGGCAGCAAATTCCGTCGCATCCCGCGTGAACAGCTTTATATGTTCATGAAGGACAACGGCATCCCCACGGACGCCCTCGAAAGCGGCAAGAAAAAACTGTTGATCGTCGACGACGATCAAGATCTCGTTGACTTGATACAAGACGGCTTCCAACGCGACAAACGGTTCGAAATCCGTACCGCCAACAACGGCTTCGACGCCGGGATGGGTGTGAAGGAGTTTCGTCCCGACCTCGTCGTGCTCGATGTGATGTTGCCCGACATCAACGGCAAAGAAGTCTGCCAACGCGTGCGAAACGACCCGTCGATGGACACGGTGAAAATCCTGTGCATTTCGGGGATGGTCGAGCACAGCAAGGTAGAAGGATTGAAAGCCGCCGGTGCGAACGATTTCATGCAAAAACCGTTCTCGATCGACGACCTCGTCAATCGAGCTTGCGATTTGCTCGAAATGGAACGTGGCGTGATGGGCTGATGCCGACGACGTCGCGTTACGCCGGTTGGCTGCCGCCGATTGAAAATTCCATCCCGATTCCGATTTCGGATCCCGGGCATGGCGGCGGATGGTTTCCTCTCAAAGCGACTTCCGTTGCCGCCGTCTTTTCGGTGGTGACAGCGGCCCAGTCGCAGGCGGAATCCCAAGCGCAGGACGCTCAGGGCAATGTTCACCAAAATGTTGCTCATCACGACGCTCTGGTGCAGGCGATGGTGTTCGATCCTGCGCTCGTCATGATGACCGCCGCATCGGTTGCATCGGACGACGATTTTTCATCACGAGACGGTTCACCCACGGGTTTGGCCCGATGGTGGTGCTTACGCGGACGCCTTCGATGGCGGGACACCGATTGGTTGGCCGCGCCCCTCGATAACGATTCAGCAACATTGCTGCGTCGGTTCGCCGAACTCGATGATTACTTCCGAACCGTGCCAATCCGGCGATGGCTGCGTGAGTCAGATCCGTGGTTTCAAACCGTAGGCATTGCCAACCCGGTTCCCGAAGCGATACAAACCGCTTGGTTCGATCATGACCACACCGGCGATCGGCACGAGTCAATAAACAACGTGCATCAAACGATCGCTCGGGCGATTCGAGAGCGTGATCAAGATGCCGCCCGGCAAGCTTCCTTCGCGTCCGCGATCGAATCCACTCGCCGTGGTCTCGCCCATCGGTTGGCGTACGGGCTCAGCCACGAGATCAACAATCCGTTGGCGAACATTTCCACTCGCGCCCAATCGCTCGGGCGAGTCATCACGGACGTTGCCGCTAAAGATTCGTTGCAGCGGATTGTCGATCAAACGACGCGGGCGCACGCAATGATTGCGGACTTGATGTTTTTCGCCAATCCTCCCGAAACCAAAATCGCAGCGTTTGATTGGGTGGAACGCGTCCAACGCGTCGCGCACACACTGGCGCCGGTCGCAATGCGTTTGGGGATTGAGATTGAACTCGCCGGTCGTTGGGATGAGAGTCGTTTGGATCGCAATGCTCGGGTCCTCTTTGCCGACGCGGAAATGATCGGCGAGGCGGTTGCCGTCTTGATCCGCAATTCCATCGAAGCGATCGGCCACGACGGATTAATTCGCGTTGAATTCGGTTTCGACGAGCAAACGGTTCACGTGATCGTTTCGGACAGTGGCCCCGGCGTCACGCGAGAGCAAGCATCCATGGCGATGGACCCGTTTTACAGCGGCCGCGAAGCCGGCCGAGGTCTCGGCCTCGGATTGTGCCGGGCCGACCGGATCGCCGGTTTGCATGGCGGCACGCTCCGCCTCAACCCCGCCCTGGCCGGATGCGTCGCCACGCTTTCACTACCACGCGGGGCAGGGACGATTGAAAACGAATCCAGTTTTCATCACCCGACGCCTTGGATTGGAAGCCCGCGCATCGGTGTGGAACGCGACCGAGACGTAGCCTGACTCTTCGAGTCGAGCGTGAAAGGGACAACAATGCTCGGCTCAAAGAGTCAAACTGCGAAAACCGAAACGTCAAAACGAACACGTCTGGCTAAGTCCCTTGGAAAATCATCAACCCCCGCTCAAAGAGCTTCAATCGCGAATTCACCCGACAAATGAAGACTCTCGACTGCCGAAAGAACAATATCACGACTTCGCAATCCGTTGTACAAAACCAAATCGATGTAACTTTGTTTTTGCCCGAACTCGCCTGGCCCGAATACCCACGAGAGAGGAGGCAGGGTGGATCCCATGAAACTGCCGACCTCATCGGCGAGCTGCGCGCATCGGCCACTTTCGATCGTCTCGTAGAACCGGGCCGCGTTGGCAGGGAACCAGGTCCAGAACTTTTCCAAACGCGCGACAAAGGTCAGCTCGGTCGGGGGTGAACTCGGTGTCTCGTTCGACATGATTGGAGTCTCTTTTCCAAGTTGTTTTTCGCCATTTTTTTCGCTGCGGCAAAGGGAAGGAGCGGGGCTCCCTTGTCTCGCTCGACCGCCGGCATCGCCCGAAGATACACGACTCGGCATTCCAATCAGAGCGAGTTTGTTTAATACTGTTCGTTTTTCCCGTATCGAAACCGGATCGTTCATGTTGGACTCGACCTCGACCCTTTTGGATTCATTGCAATCCGGCGACGCCACCGCTCGCGAAATCATGGACCAAACGCTGCGGGCGATCGGGGCGACGCAGCCATCGATCAACGCGTACACGCACGTTGCGTACGAGGCCGCGTTGCAGGCCGCCGACGCGGTCGATGCCGATCGCCGGGCCGGGCGTGAGTTGCCGCCGCTCGCCGGATTGCCCGTCGCGATCAAGGACGTGTTGTGTACGTCGGACATGCCGACGACGTGTTCCTCGAACATGCTGCGAGGGTTCACGCCGCCCTACGACGCGACCGTCGTGGCGAAATTGCGGCGGGCCGGCGCGATCGTGATCGGCAAAACGAACATGGACGAGTTCGCGATGGGCGCCTCGACGGAAACCAGCGCGATGGGCCTGACCCGCAACCCGTGGGACGATCAACGCACGCCCGGCGGCAGCAGCGGCGGGGCGGCCGCGGCGGTCGCTGCGGGGACCGTTTCTCTCTCAATCGGAACCGACACCGGCGGCTCGATCCGGCAACCCGCCGCGTTCTGCGGTATCACAGGTTTGAAACCGACCTACGGGCGTTGCAGCCGGTACGGACTCGTCGCGTTCGCGAGCAGCCTCGACCAAGCCGGTCCGTTGGGGTGGTCCGTCGACGACGTGGCGATCGGTTTGCAAGCCATGGCGGGATACGATCCGGCCGACAGTACCTCGGTGGATCAAGAGGTTCCCGATTACCGAGCGGCAATCGCGGCCCGAGACATGAAGGGTGTCCGCATCGGCGTGTTGAGAGAATCGATCGACCAAGACGGCGTGTCGCCCGCAATCCGGAAAGCGGTCGAGGAAGCCGAATCGGTATTCAAAACACTCGGCGCCGAAATCGTCGAAATCTCGCTGCCTCATAGTCCCTACTGGGTGCCGACCTATTACGTGATCGCGCCCTGTGAGGCGAGCAGCAATCTGTCTCGCTTTGACGGTGCACACTATGGTCATCGGCATGAAGGAAATTACCGTCACGAAGGCGACCACTCCAATTCGGACCCGTCGGCGGCAAAGCTCGAACCGCTCGATGCGATGTATCGGCACAGTCGCGCGTCGGGTTTCGGCAGCGAAGTCAAACGGCGGATCATGGTCGGTGCGTATGCACTCAGCGAAGGATATTACGACGCGTACTACAACCAAGCGTTGAAGGTACGGCGGATGATCCGAGGCGATTACGACACCGCGTTCGCCAGCGTGGATTTATTGCTCGGTCCCGTCACGCCCTCGCCCGCGTTCCGATTGGGTGAGAACATCGACGACCCGATCGCGATGTACCTATGCGATTTGTTCACCGTCGGAGCGAACCTGGCTGGCGTGCCCGCGATCTCGTTACCGGGCGGATTGGACGAGGACGGATTGCCGGTCGGGATTCAATTACAAGCCCCGGTGATGGAGGAAGCCCGGTTACTCGCCGCCGGCGCCGCGTTCCAATCCGAAACCACGCACCACCAACAGCGACCCCACGATTTCGTCAAAAATTGATTGATTGTAAGACAATTGTCTCCCTGATCGCCGCAGGCGACTAGTCGAAACACCGCCCGGTCAGCAAGAACTTCGCGTGACGTAGGCCGGATCAAGCCGCTTCGGCAACCCCTTACCCAAACGCTGGTTGGTGTTCAACAGCATGGTGAAGGTGCGTGAGGGATTAAGATAAAGATCTGGATTAAGTGGCATCGTGACTTTGCCACAATCACCCCCCTGCAAAACACCTAACCACGCCATCATCATCGGCGATGATCAGACGGTCGCCGACGATTGCCGGTGCGGCGAAAAATTTGCCTCTCGATTCGAACGTCCAACTCGCTACCCCATCGTCGAGCGAGAGCCGCGAAATCAATCCATCCGACGACGCGATCCAAACATCCTCACCGGCGATCAAGGGTGACGCATCGGCACGTCGCCGCAATGTTTCACGCCAAATTCGCTTGCCGGTTTTTCGGTCCAACGCGTCAACGTGTTTGTTGTTACTCGACACGATCACGCGATCCTTACCGACCGCGATGCTGCTGCGATATTCCTGCGGTCGATCGGCGTCTTCGAATTCCCATCGCACCTCCCCCGAATCGATATCGAACGCGAACACCACCCCGTCCATGATCGGCAGGAAGACTTCGCCGTCGACGATCGCTGGCGTGCTGCCGGTCGGTCCGCCCAGAGGCAACGGTTCACGCGCCGCCTTGCCTGTCGCGAGATCGACCACGTGCAACCCACCGTCGCAACCACCGAGCAATGTTTTGCCCCGGTTGATCGAGGCGGCGCATCGAATTTGGTCACCGGTTTCGTATTTCCAAATGATTTCTCCGGTATGGGCGTTGAGGCAATACAAAACGCCGTCCTGACTGGTTTGCACCAACCGGATCTCGAGATTTTGCAGGATGGGTTCGGTGGCCGACTCCGGTGACTCGGGCCGCGGGACCGCAAAGAAAGCCGGCGGTGCACTGATTTCACCATCGGTGATGAATTTCCAAATCGACTCACCCGTCGCCGGATTCAGGCCGTGAAGGTTGCCTTCGACGTCCCCGACCACGAGCATCGGTTGATCAGACGGGTTTTCCGAGGGAGTTTCGACGTCGGTCTCGGCGTCGGTCTCGGGTTGGGAGTCTTTCGCTCGCGGGATCATCGCGATGGGCGCGACCGTGAGCGTCGCATTGGGCACGACCGATGCCGGCAGATACAAACCCGCTGGCGCCGAAAACCCGGTCTCGAATTCACGTCGCCAACGGGATTCACCGGATTCCAAATCGAGAGCTTCGACACCGCCCATCACGTCGGTCACATAAACCAGCACACCGTTACTGACCGGCGTCGTTTCGATCGCCTCGGCGGTCTTGGTTTCCCAGACGACTTTCAGATCACCCGGCAAGGTTTCGGCAACCGCCCCGCTCGCCCCCGCATCGGCGCGGCACATCGTCCAGGTGGGCTGCGGCGGTGCGACCGGATCGGGAGATTGCGCCGACACGGTCGCAACACCTAAACAGGTCAAGAACAGCGATGCAAACGGCCTTTGCGACAGAAAATGGAAAAACAACAGCATGACAATCAAAAACGAGGGGGAAAACAATTCGATCTGCGAAGAAACTCAATTGTACTAGGAATGCTTCGAGGATACCCGAGCCGAACATCGTTCTGGTTGACACCCATCCGCGTTCGGTTCGGAGAATGTCGTTCGGCTCGCCGAGCCGACAACGTTCCACGCGCCACCCCGTCACGCATTCGGTTCGGAGAACCGAGCGGCAAACGCTCTCCGTACAAAGAACCCCTCGACAATGCTCGTCTCACGGTCTGGTCGATGGGAACCCGAGTATTATAGACTGTCCGCATTCCCGCGGTTCTTCGTCGCGTTCGCCGTTTTTGTTTATCCCCTCAGTTTATTTTGCAATGATTTGTGTCAGTCTCGGGCGTGCCCGCCACCAAAAAATGATCGCCGAACACCGATATTTGGTGGAACAGGGTGCCCAACTCGTCGAATTGCGACTCGACTACATCACCCGAGCGGTGAACCTGAAACGGCTCGTCAACGACCGTCCCGGCCCGGTCGTGCTCACGGTCCGCCGGAAAGAGGACGGCGGGCGGTGGGAAAAATCCGAGCAGGAGCGGTTGATGTTGCTCCGCAGTGCGATCGCCATCGGCGTCGAGTACATCGACATCGAAGCCGACGTGGCCGCCCAAATCCCGCGTTACGGATCGACCAAACGGATCATCAGCTATCACGATTTCTCCGGCACCCCTGACGACCTTGAGGAATTGCACGCCGCGATGGCCGGCGAGGATGCGGACATCGTCAAAATCGCGACCATGGCCAACACGTTCGCCGACAACGTCCGAATGATCCAATTGGTCGAAAAATCCAAAATCCCCACGATCGGAATCTGCATGGGCGAACTCGGTATGATGACGCGAATTCTGTCCAACCGGGTCGGATCCCCGTTCACCTACGCCACCTTCAGCACGGACAAAAAACTCGCCCCCGGACAACTTAATTGGAAGGAGATGAACAGTGTCTACCATTACGAGTCGATCGACAAAGACACCGCACTGTTCGGTGTGATCGCCGACCCGGTCGCCCACTCCCACAGCCCGCTGATTCACAACGCAGCGTTCATCGACGCGGGACTCAATGCCAGATACCTGCCGTTTCGGGTGCCCAAAGACGATCTGCAAACGTTCATGAACACGTGCCATAGCGTCGGCATCGAGGGCATTAGCATCACCATCCCGCACAAAGAAGCGGCGCTGGATTATTGCACCCAAGCCGAAGCGAGTGCGACGGGCATCGGTGCGATCAACACGATGGTGTTCCAAGGCGAAGAACGACTCGGTTACAACACCGATTACCGCGCGGCGATGGATTGCATCGAGGAAACGTTTGGGATTCAACGTGGCGTTGAGAATTCGATGCAGGGCAAGGTCGCGTTGATCCTCGGCGCCGGCGGCGTGTCTCGGGCCGTCGCGTGGGGTTTGCGACAGCGTAAGTGCGAGGTTTACATCTCGTCACGGACACAGGAACGCAGCCAAATACTCGCCGCCGAGATCGGCTGTCATACGGTCGAATGGGATCAACGACACACAGTCAAGGCCCACTTGCTCGTCAACGGAACCCCGCTCGGAATGCACCCCAATGTGGACACATCACCCTACAATATGACGGCAATGAACCAGTACATGATCGTGTTCGATACCGTTTACAATCCCGAGAACACGCTGTTGATTAAAAACGCCAAACGCAAAGGGGCGCGAATCATCACCGGCGTGGACATGTTCGTTCGTCAAGCCGCCTATCAGTACCGGTTGTTCACAGGCAAAGATGCGCCGACGGATTTGATGCGGCAAAAGATCAAACAGGCCACCAACCCGGTGCAGGAGAATTAGAACGTACCCGTTGCTGCGTCAGTAGACTGACACCGAGTCCATTTTTCCCGTGTATCGCCAACCGCCCAACGAATGATCATGTCCGACGAAAACACACCTCCCGCCGATGACGCGACTGACGAAAAAGACGGCCCCGGCTGCATGCCTGCCGTCGTCGCGGGCACGTTGATCATGGGCATAATCGCCGCAGTGATGTGTGGCGTGACGACTTGGATTTTGTTTCAAAAACGTGCCGAGATCGCCGTCCGTACGCTCGACGGTTTCGTCCCCGTGATCGAGCAAAGTCTGCTCGAACCGGAAGACAAGGCCGACGTCGTCTCGCAATTCAAAAGCGTCATTAAGGAGATGAGTGCCCCCGATTACCCGCCCGCGAGTGCGTCGGCGGTCATGCAGCGGATCGTCCGCTTGCCGATCCCTCATTGGGGCGAACTCGATGCCGTCGAGACCTATGTCGAAAAGAATTTCGAAGGCGAAAAACAAGCACGCGCGCTCACCGATTTATCGCGTTTACGTCAAGCGGTGAAATTGAACCTCGCCACCGTTTTGGATGTCGTCGATGTGCTCGAACCGGTCGCCGTGATCGATCCGGCGTCCGGCGCCCGTTCGCTTAAAACGAAACTCACCGACGAGGATATCGAGGATGCGACCAAACGCGCCGGTCTGCTCGCTCAGCGTGCCAAGATCGATGACCGCCGTTTTCCTCCGATCACGATGGGCAGCATCTTGAGGCAAGAAATCAAAATGGCCAAAACCGAAGGCGGCTACTAGCCGGGCGACGTTCTCAGTGGACGGCGTCATGACCTGCACGCGTTTCGACTATACTCGGCAACGTTCGAAGCACATCGGTCGACGCTCACCTAGGCGTGTCTCTCCGAGACTCGCGTTTTCCCTCACGTCTGAAAGAGACGCACCTACGTGGCACTGACTCATTCCCTTGCTACGTTTTCATTGAAACACCCCATGATCCGATTCGTCTTCCTGTTCGTCGGTGCCCTCGTAATCACCAGCGTCTTTTCGCCAAATGTAGCGAACGCCCAATCACCACCCGCGTCCACAGCCCCCAACATCATCTTCATTCTGTGCGATGATTTAGGTTGGGGAGACATCGGTGTGTTGCACCGGAACGACTCCACCCACTCGAAAAAATTCGCCACACCGCAACTCGACGCCATGGCGATGGCCGGTGCCCAGTTACGAAACCACTACTGTCCCGCTCCGGTGTGCGCGCCTAGTCGCGCGTCGTTGTTGCTCGGTGTCCATCAAGGACACTGCGGCATCCGTGATAATCAGTTCGACAAAGAACTACCTAACAACCACACCATCGCCTCGATGCTCGGTGCGGCCGGTTACTCGACCGCGCTCGTGGGCAAGTACGGTTTGCAAGGCGGCGGAAAAGCGGACGCCAAAACCGGATCGGCGAAATGGCCGGGATACCCGACCCGGCGAGGTTTCAACGAGTTCTTCGGTTACGTCCGCCACGCCGACGGACACCAGCACTACCCGGCCAACGATTGGCCGCTCGGGAACTCACTCAGTCACCAAACGCCGAAAGAGCTTTGGCACAACGAAAAGGAAATTTCGAAACAGCTCGATCGTTGTTACACCACGGATTTGTTCACGGCGTATGCGAAAAAATGGATCACGCAGCAAACCCGCGAGAAACAATCCAGTCCGTTCTTTTTGTATCTCGCCTACGACACGCCACACGCGGCATTGCAAGTCCCCTCGGTGGCCTACCCCGACGGCGGCGGTTTGAACGGCGGCGTGCAATGGACTGGCAAACCCGGCGAGATGATCAACACCGCTCGCGGCGAGATCGATTCCTATCGCGATCCTGAACACACCGGCAAGGACTGGACGGACGTCGAAGAACGTTTCGCCACGATGGTCAAACGGATCGATGACTGCGTCGGCGATCTATTGCAAACCCTGCGTGACCTCGACATTGACGAGAACACGTTGGTGGTTTTGTCGAGTGATAACGGGCCGCACCACGAATCCTATTTGAAGGCGTCGCAGTACAACCCGACATCGTTCCAATCCTACGGTCCGTTCGATGGAACGAAACGCGACACCTGGGAAGGCGGTATCCGCGTGCCGACGCTGGCCTGGTGGCCGTCGCGAATCCCCGCTGGCACGATCGATACGACGCCGAGTCAGTTCCATGATTGGATGGCAACGATGGCGGAGATCGCCGGCACGCATCCGCCGGCAATTTGCGATGGTGTATCGTTGGTACCCACCATGACGGGCGAGGGCGAACGAGGCGACAGCCAGGTGTACGTCGAGTACTCCGTCGGGGGCGCGACCCAAACCTATGGCGATTTCGAAAAACGAAAACGCAAACAAAAACGCGGCCAAATGCAAGTCATTATGCTCGACGGTTACAAAGGCATCCGCGTACACATCCAGGACCCGAACGCCCCGTTCGAAATCTATGATTTGAAAACCGATCCGAGCGAAACGAACAATCTCGCCGGCACGTCGACGGAGTTCGAGGAACTCGGGAAACGCATGCAGACGCAAACGTTGCGGATGCGGCGCAGCAACCCGTCGGCACCGAGGCCCTATGACGACGTCGCGGTTCCCTCGTTGCCTGAGCAACCGATGCAGCGCGGGATGTATGTGAGCGCTCTCTCAGGCGAATTCGATTTGCTGCCGAATTTTGAAACGGTGCCGGGGCCGGTCGTTGTGATTACGCACCACGCACCGCAAGAACCGATTAGTCTCGACCGAGGTGTTTATCGTTTTATCGGCTACCTCAATGTTCCCGCCGATGACGAATACGAGTTTCAATTTCTATCGTCAACGAAAGCGTTGGTTCGAGTCCACGATGCGGTTTTGATCGACAACGATTTCCATCACGATCCGGCTGAAACGGTGTCCAGCAAAATTCGCTTGGCAGCGGGTCTCCACCGGTTTACGGTAACGATCCTGGGCACGACCGCTCCACCGGCATGGCGGCTCAGCGGTTTCGCCAGCGACGATGACGTGACCGATATCGTGGCGTGGGATTGGATGATTCCGAAGTCCAAAAATTGAGAGCAGGAGTGATCGGAGTCGACACACCCGGTGTGATACCAAACGGATTTTGATTAATGGCAGCTATTCCCCACCGACGAGTTTCGAAACCTGCGTCCGCTCAGGTTTCGGAAACAACCACCCCTTACCACGCGTCGCCCCCTTACCACGCATCGACCGCGAAGATCCGGCCGCGTGACCCGACGGCGCTGGCCGGGTTGGCCGTTTGGATTCGGCAAAACCAACCGCCGGTCGAAAAAATCAAATCGGAACAACAACGTATCCATGCGAAAATGTTGAGCCTGAGTCGATCAATCGATCAACCGAATTTTCGCCGCGTCGGTCGTGACGATCTGGTCCGACTGATTCACTTGATGGACGAGGCGTTCTTTGAATCGCGGGTGTTGCCGGTCGCGAAAGCCGAGGGGCTCGAGTTCAAGTTCTCTTCACGGATGACGAGCGCCGCGGGCAAACTCGTCACGCACTATCCCAAGGGAAAAAAAGACTCGCCTCGTTCGTTCGAATTGATTTTGTCGTCGACGTTGTTGTTCCAAACGTTCGAGGACGTCGACCGGCCCGTGACGGTGACCGGGCGGAAGTGTCGCGACCGGCTCGAAGCGATGCAGCGGGTGGCCGAGCATGAGATGACGCACTTAATCGAAATGCTAATTTGGAACACCGGGAATTGTTCGCAGCCTCGTTTCCAGGGTATTGCCAACGCGTTTTTTGCCCACACGGATTACCAACACGATTTGATCACGCAGCGAGAACGGGCGGCGGCGAAGTTCAACATTCGTGTCGGTGACACCGTGTATTTCTTGAACGAGGGCAAGAGAGTGATCGGCCGCGTCAACCGCATCACCCGCCGGGCGACCGTGTTGGTGAACGACCCGAAAGGCGAGCAATTCAGCGACGGAGGCCGCTACACTCGGTGGTACGTCCCGCTGGAAAAACTCCGCCCGGTCGGGTGAGTCAGAGTACCACGACGCTCCGTGTCCTGAGAAGATCGGGACCAGGATGAGACGTACGTCAGCCTTTCTAGGCTGACTTCCCTATGCGTCAGGCTGGAAAGCCTAACGTACGTCAGCCTTTCTAGGCTGACTTCCCTATGCGTCAGGCTGGAAAGCCTAACGTACGTCAGCCTTTCTAGGCTGACTTCCCTATGCGTCAGGCTGGAAAGCCTAACGTACGTCAGCCTTTCTAGGCTGACTTCCCTGTGCGTCAGGCTGGAAAGCCTAACGTACGTCAGCCTTTCTAGGCTGACTTCCCTATGCGTCAGGCTGGAAAGCCTAACGTACGTCAGCCTTTCTAGGCTGACTTCCCTATGCGTCAGGCTGGAAAGCCTAACGTACGTCAGCCTTTCTAGGCTGACTTCCCT
>Ga0163216_100674_pt1 | contig 40839 bp, 37 predicted proteins | sample SynspAceP_FD_167610 | JGI IMG/M metagenome (GOLD analysis project Ga0163216, IMG submission 167610) | Saline lake microbial communities from Ace Lake in Antarctica - Synechococcus sp. Ace-P (Illumina Assembly) | ecosystem: Environmental > Aquatic > Non-marine Saline and Alkaline > Saline ...
CTACGGCCTGGTTGCGGATCTGTTTGAAGCTATCCCTGAGTTGGAAAGTAAGGTGTAAGGGCAGCCGTAAGCCTTAAGCTGTAAGCTTGAAGAAAACCCCGGTTCGCGAGAGCCGGGGTTTTTTGTGCGCGGCTGGAAAGTCAAAATCAAAGTCAAAGTCAAAGTCAAAATGGATTCCCGCTTTCGCGGGAATGACGAGGATGGGGTGGGGGATTGGGGTCGGGATTGGGCTCGGGAGAGGGCTCGGGATTGGTTAAGCAATACGGCGCGCTTTCCAGATGTGGAGGCTCAGCCTTGAAGGCGCGGCCGGAGTGTCATTCCCCATCATGGTGCCCGCATAAGTCCGCTTGGATTCCCGCCTGCGCGGGAATGACGTAGTTTGGTGTATTGGTGCCCTTCACCGCAGTCCTGGCATATCCGGGTTCAGTCATATCGTTATACCCCGTCATTCCCGCGCAGGCGGGAATCCATACGGTCTTCCAGACCCACGCTGCAGACCAGATACACCCCGCGCCCCACTCCGTCACTACCGCAAAGAGGTGATTTCATACTGAATGCCAGAGCGCGCTCAGACCCACAGCTACCCCAAACCACCCGTCATTCTCGCGAAAGCGGGAATCCATTTTGACCTTGAACTCCGTCGAATCACCCCTAAACCGGCGTGATGCAAACTCATCGACTGATATTTGAAAGTCACAATCGAGCGCAACACGCCTAAGCCCGGCCAAGACACCTGCCAGAACGAACGCCTGCAAGCCCGTCCCTGTTTGTGCCTCTTTACGCAACACTCTGTATCATTTAAAGGCGCCCAATCCGCCCATTTTAGCCTTTGATTACACCAAGCCTTTTGCAATGTGTCTCACGCAAAGTAAAATACAGTTCTGATGAGCGGAATATAAATACAATACTGTTTCGCAGAGCGGAATAAAAACAAGGCCCTTTATGATTATGCACTCTCGTCTGCTACGCATCGCCGGTGCTCTAGCACTGACTCTTTACTTGCCTCTTTCAGCCGCGACGGAGTCTGCCCTACCCCGCGTCATGGTCTGGACAGCCTATGGCACAGGCGCTGCCGGCTACGCTCAGGCTGCAGCCCTGGGTGGCCTGCTGAAATTTGAAGAAGGCAGCAATATCCGTATTCTGCCCGGCCGTAATGATGTCTCACGGATGATACCTTTGAAGACGGGGCGTGCTGGTTATTGCCTGTGCGGTATCGCCAGCTACTTCGGTCAGGAAGGCATATTCCTGTTCAACAAGCCCGACTGGGGCCCTCAGCCGATTCGCATGGTACTGGCCTCGCAGGGCACCCAGAGCTTCGGCCTGGCTGCCGCCGCCGATACCGGCTTGCAGCACCCGAGTGAGCTGAAGGGCCAGCGCATTATCTTTATCCGCGGCGCCGACTCGATCAACATGATCACCAGCGCGGTATTGGCCTACGGCGGTCTGACCTGGGCGGATGTGCGCCGGGTCGATGCCTCCGGCACCAATGAAGCCATCGAAGCGCTGATCAACGGCCACGCCGATATCATGCCGATGTCCACCCGCACCCCGCTGATGGAGCGCATTGCGTCCAGCCCACGCGGCATCAATTGGCTGGATATGCCCAACGAAACGGCCGAAGAAAAGGCCGCGTGGGAACGTGCTCAGCAGGTGATCCCCTACTACCTCCCACAGCTGGAAACCCGCGGTGCCGGTGTGTCCGAAGAGGATCCCTGGGATGGCGGCGGCTATGCTCTGCCGATTCTGGTGACTAATGCCGACCGCGATACCGACGAAATCTATGCGCTGACGCGTTTTGTCGATGAGCATTTCGACGACTTCAAGAACCTGGCGCCTGGTGCCGAAGGTTGGGAATTGAGCCGCCAGGTGTTTGACTGGGTCATGCCCTATCACGAAGGCGCCATCCGCTATTTCCGTGAAGCAGGCGTGTGGACCGATGCCCATGAGGCACACAACCAGAGCCTGCTTGAGCGCCAGCAACTGATGCTGGATGCCTGGCAGGAGCAACTGGTCGCCGCCGCCGATCTGCCTTTGCCGGAGTTTCAACGCACCTGGATGGAGCGCCGCAGTCAGGTGTTGACCCAGGCTGGGTTTGACCCCGGATTCCAGCGCTAAGCGATTTTCACGTCTGAACGATTTGCATGCCAGGCCGCACTCCCCTGGCGTGACCACGATTGACCATGAGGCAGACTATGTCAGAAGAACAACAAGCCCTGCGCAACCCGCTGACAGGGAAAATACTCGCTATAGGCGCACTGCTGACCGCCACGCTGGCGATCTACCAGATATTCAATCTGGGCGCCTACACCGGCTTTACCATGCTCACCAGCCAATACATTTATGGCTTGCTGGCGATGATGCTGCCAACGGTGTTTATTGCGATTCCCGCCGCCCGTGGCCGGCGCATCACCTCGACTCCCTGGTATGACTGGCTGCTAGCACTGGCCAGCGCGCTGTGCTGCATCTTCTTTATCATCAATTCCAACGAAGCGGTGGATGAGGGCTGGGAATACGCCGCGCCGCAGATAGTGATCTATATCAGTCTGCTGACCTGGGCGATCGCATTGGAAGCCACGCGCCGTTGCGGCGGCTGGCCGATCTTTATTGTGGTGTTTCTGGCATCACTGTTCCCACTGTTTGCCGGCTACCTGCCGGACAGCTTCGCTGGCATTTCCACGCCCATCGATCTGGCGGCGATCTATCACACCAATAGCGACGAAAGCCTGCTGGGCATTCCCTCACAGGCCTTCGCCAGCCTGGTTATCGGCTTCCTGCTGTTTGGTATCGCCCTGCAGCGTACAGGCGGCGGCAAGTTCTTTATCGACCTGGCCTTTGCGCTGCTCGGCAAGGTGCGCGGTGGCCCGGCCAAGGTATCGATTCTCTCCAGCGGCCTAATGGGCTCGATGTCCGGCAGCGTGGTAACCAACGTTCTGACCACCGGCCCGCTGTCGATTCCGGCGATGCGCAAGGTCGGCTTCAGCAAGACCTACGCAGCCGGCGTGGAAACCTGCGCCTCTACCGGCGGCGTACTGATGCCGCCGGTGATGGGCGCAACAGCCTTTGTAATGGCGACGTTTCTGGATATTCCCTACGGCGAGATCGCCCTGGCAGCCGCGATTCCGTCAGCCTTGTATTTCTTCGGGCTGTTTACCCAGATCGACTTCTACGCAGCGCGTAACCGCCTGGCTGGCCTGCCCGCCATTGATCTGCCCAAGATCAAGCAAACCTTGCTCGAAGGTTGGCACTACATTTTCGTATTTGCCTTCCTGATCTGGATGCTGCTGTTCATGAAGCAGGAGGCCATTGCGCCTTTCTACGCCACCGCATTGCTGCTGGTCATCAACCAGTTGCGCAAGCACAGCCGCTGGAAGTGGCAGGACTTCAAGGACTTTGCCGAGTCCTGCGGGGCGCTGTTCGCCGAGCTCACTGGCCTGATGGCCGGGGTGGGTTTGATCATGGGCGCGCTGGCGGTCTCCGGCATGTCCGGCACCATTGCCAATGATCTGCTGTTTATCGCCGGCGGCGACATGCTGGTCCTGCTGATCATGGGCGCTTTGACCAGCTTTATTCTGGGCATCGGTATGCCGGTGACTGCCGCCTATATCTTCCTCGCTATTGCCCTGGCGCCGGCGTTGATCAATGGCGGCATGAACCCGATGGCGGTGCACATGTTCATCCTCTACTGGGGCATGCTCAGCTTTATCACGCCGCCGGTAGCCATCGGTGCCTTCGCCGCCGCCTCCGTAGCGGGCTCCAGCCCGATGAGGACCAGCTTTGTGTCGATGCAGATGGGTAGCATCATCTACTTCATTCCGTTCTTTTTCGTATTGGAGCCCGCACTGCTGCTACAAGGCACTGCGAGCGAGATCATTATTGCGGTCGCCTGTGCGGTGGGCGGCATCGTACTGATCTCCGGCGGCTTGCAGGGCTACCTGCCCAAACTCGGTGACCTGACCGAACGGGGACTGCTGCACTGGCCGCTGCGCCTGGGCTTTATTATCGGCGGGCTGTTCCTGGCCATGCCACACAACCCCTATATTCTGATGACTGAACAAACCCTGTTCATACTCTCATTCGGCGTTATCGCAGCGTCGGTAGCCGTAGCCCTGATGCATCGCCGGCTTGTACCGGCGTGATCTCACCACTGGGGCAGCCTGCTGCCCCGGTATCGTTCATGCACCCACCTGGCGCGTCAAAATAGACCAGTTTCTCTAAATCCAGCCAAGACCCTTATTCCAGACGTGCCCGTATAGCTCGCTATGCCGGCCAATCGTCGCTATGGGTGCGTTTCTTGCTAGCACAATGCTATCTCAGTGCTGTTGGAGGATAGCTCGTGCAATTACGTAGCCATGAAATGGCCTTGACCGGGCCAGAGCGCAGTTGGTTACCCTGGTTCGGTGCAGCAGGGAAACTCAGCATGGGTTGGGCCTGCTGGATCAACGACAACCGCTACGCGCAGTTGGAAGACATATTCGACAGCCTGGCCGACACCCGCATGCGCCTGTTGCAACAGTGGTGCGACAATCAGTGGACGACGCTACAGAGCATCAGCCGCGACCTTGAGCATGCCTCCGGCCCGACCACCGGCGCCGTATTGCAAAAGCTGATGCGCAAGATGCCTGACGCCAGCGAGCTCTTTGTGCTGGATGCCCAAGGCAAGCCGCTGTTGAGTAGCACCACGCTGGACACCTCGCTGATGGTTGATAAAAAGGCGCTACAAGCGGGCTTGGGCAAGCCTTTTCTGCACGGCCCCTATATAGATCCGCGCACCAAGGCCTTGGGGCCGTCCACCTCCAGCTTTCATGATGCCGTGACCCTGATGTTCTATCAGCCGCTGCAACATCAGGGGCAGCCATGCTGCTTGTGCGCCCGGGTGCCCAACGACGTGCTTGGCGACCTGATCCAGCGCGAGGCAGGGCATATCTATCAGGAGTCCGGCGACAACTACATCTTTATGGTCGAATCGCAGTTCGACCGAGCCATAGAGCCCGGTCGCGCGCTATCGCGCTCGCGCTTTGAAGACAGCACCTTCAGTCACGGCGGCAACCTCAAGGAAGGCATTGCCACCCAGTGGGGCACGGTCAGCGTTCGCGAACACACCGAGTTTGAAGTGCGCTTCACCGACCCGGCCACCAAAGCCCTGCACCCCGGCGTGCGCGAGACGATCCGCAAGGGCCAGAACCTGTATGTGGCCTACCCCGGCTACTCCGACTACCGGCATATTCCGGTGATCGGCAAGGGCGTGACCTTCAGCCTGAGCGGCTCCCCTGACCGTTGGGGCATGATGTGCGAAGCCGATCTGGAAGAAGTCTACCGCTACCGGTCGCTGAGCTACGGCCTGATGAAACAGTTTCTGGCCCTGATGTTGCTGATCAGCGCCAGCCAGATCGGCATTGACTACGCGGGCCTCGGCCAACCTGCCGCCAGCCTACTGAATCTCGGCGTGGTGGCCTTCAGCGCTCTGTGGTTCTGGCGCCGCGGCACACTCAAACTGGCCCGGCGCATGGGCCGCATGACCGAGATCATCCGCAATATAGCCGAAGGCGAAGGCAATCTGAGCCAGCGCCTGGATACCACGCGCCTGGTAGCGGACGAAACCGGCGAAATGGGTCGCTGGACCAACAGCTTTATCGACAATCTGGATACCATCGTCGGCCGGGTAAAGCAGGCCAGCCGCCACGCCCTGCAAAACAGCGAACAGATGCTCGGCCACAACCAGCACGCCAGCAATACCGCCGAGGAGGTCACCACGACTATCGAACAGATGCTCGGCATGATCGAAACCCAGGTGCAGACCATCGGCAGCGCCTCGCACACCGCCGCGCAGATGAAACAGACCATGGCCGAGGTCGTCGATTCAGCCCGTCAGCGGCTGGATACTGTCAGCGCTGGCACGCGGCAGATTCGTGACATTGTTGCCACGTCCGCGCAGAGCGTGCAGGAAGTGGACAAGCGCTCACACGAGATCGCCGGCATGGTGTCGATGATCACCGACATTACCAGCCAGACCAACCTGCTGGCACTGAATGCGGCTATTGAAGCGGCGCGGGCCGGGGAACATGGCCGGGGCTTTGCCGTGGTCGCCGATGAAGTAAGAGCTCTGGCATCACGCACCGCTACCGCAGCCAACGACATCCGCCAGGGCATCACCGCCATCAGGGACGCGACCCATCAAGCCGTGGGGCTGATGGAACAGGGCGTCAGCGACGTCGACCAGCAACTGACGCGCGCCAGCAGCGCGGCGGACGACAACGATACCCTGCATCAGACAGTTGAAGAGCTGTTCGAGGTGATCGCGGTGATGGATACCAACAGCAAGGAACACGGCCGGCAGGCCGACCATGTCGCCGAAGCCATCACCTCGATGGCCAAGGTGATCCAGACGCTGCGCTCCAGCTCAGGGCAGGTAAAGGAAACCGCCACGCGCCTGCATCAGTTATCCGACAGCTTCCAGGTCAGTAGCGATCGTTGATCAGACCAGCGCTACCGGCGTCAGCGGCGAGCCCACGGCGCCGGGCAGGCGCAGCGGTGGCGCGGTCAGCATAAAGCGCGAGCGCCCGGCTGCCCGCAGGTATTCTGCCAGCTCAGTGAGATACCACAGCTCGCCGAGGTGGATGCCGAGCTTGAACAGACAATGCTCATGCAGTGGCAGCGCAGCGCAACAGCCCTGACCTTCCCGGGCCGGGTAGGCCTCTACAGCGTAATTGTCGGCAATCAGTACGCTCAAGCCACTGTCGGTGATCCACTGCAATAGCTGCGGATCGCGACCGTCCAGCACCGCGCAGCTATTTTCCAGCGTCTGCGCATCCGGGTTCTTGTGCATGTCCAGCACCACATCGGCAAAGCCGGTGTACAGGCAAACCATATCCCCGGGCTCAACCACCACCCCATCCTGCGTCAAGATCTGCTGTAGCCGCGCGTAATCGACCAACACCCGTTCATGGCCGCAGTGTTTTTCCAGGTCGATCAGTACCGCGCGTCCGCTGACGGCGGTCTCGGCCATTTTTTCGATGCCCAGCCGCGTTGCGCACACACCTTCCAGCGCGTCCTCGTGCCCAGCCGGGCCCTGAATATCTTCTCCGGCGCGCCAGCCGTTGTAATACAGCGGCTCGGCTTCGCCATCACCGTTTGCATCAAACAGCGCCCCAACATGCGACAACGCATCCCACTGGGTCGAATATTGCGTGAACAGCAATACCGCATCATCGCTGACCACGTCGGTAAACGAAGGGTTGATGCGGTTCAACGCAAAATTGTAGTTGAGCTTGTCGCCGCGCCCGGAGGTGAATCGCCGAGGCGGATGGCGCAGGCGATTCAGCGCGTTGCCGCCGGGGTAATCCAGCGGCAGGCTGAGGCAGAATGAGCGGCCCTCGCGCACCTCGGCGACGCCCTGCAGCACCTTTTCTGGTGTCAGCAGATTGAGCCTTCCCAACTCATCATCAACACCAAAGTCACCCCAGTTGGAGCCCTGCGGACGATTTTTCCAGCGCATGCGTTATCTCCTGATAGTGAGCCGCCTGATTCTCAAGATGCCACGCAGTGCCAGCCGGGTCATCCTTATCACCCAGCGTGTTGAACCAACATAACAAAGCGCGGCCAAAGGCCGCGGCGTCGCTGTCGCCGGAAGCAGGGTCAACGTGTTTTAATTGCCGACCGAATTCTCTTCACTCACGGAAACTCACATGGATTGGCTGCAAGTTATTGTCCTGGCCCTTGTTCAAGGCCTTACCGAATTTCTCCCGGTATCCAGCTCGGCGCATCTGATTCTGGTACCCGTATTAACCAGTTGGGAAGATCAGGGGCTGGCGTTTGACGTCGCTCTGCACCTGGGCAGTCTGTCTGCGGTGATGCTGTATTTCCGCAAGGACCTGATCAATATGACCATCAGCTGGACGCGCTCGGTCACCCATAGGGAAATGGACAGCAACGCACGGCTGGCCTGGGCGGTTCTGCTGGGCACCATCCCGGTTGGCATCATGGGCTTGCTGCTCAAGGACAGTATCGAAACCGTCCTGCGCTCGCCCATCTACCTGGCCATCGGCCTGATTGTCTTCGGTGTGTTGCTGGGTTGGGCCGACTGGCGCCACAAGGGCAAGCGTGAAGTCGAGGAAATGAACTGGAAGGACGTGCTGTTCATTGGTCTGGCCCAGGCCGTGGCGCTGTTCCCCGGCACCTCCCGCTCGGGCATCACCATGACAGCCGGCCTTATGCTCGGCCTGACCCGCGAAGCCGCCGCGCGTTTCTCATTCCTGCTGTCGATCCCGGTCATTCTGATCGCCTGCGCGCTGAAGTCCTATGATCTGGCGACTGCCGGTGTGCCGGTAGACTGGACCTTCATGATCGCCGGCGTTGTGGCATCCGGTATCAGCGCCTTCCTGTGTATCCACTTCTTCCTGGCGTTTATCAATCGTATCGGCATGCAACCCTTCGTGATCTACCGGATTCTGCTGGGGGTTATTCTGCTTTGGGTATTCCTGTAATCAGTTGATCATGGCCGGTATGCGCGCGCCCACGTGCCTACCGGTTCACATTCCAGGCCCGCCGTCCTTGTCGCGCGTTATCTCAGGCACTAGCATCCTCGGCACAGGTAACAGGAACACCCCACGCCAAGGAACAAGGCCATGTCCGGTAAACCCGCAGCGCGTCTGGGCGACGCCACCCAATGCCCAAAGAAAGGCCACGGCAGCAATGCGATTGCCAGTGGATCACCCGATGTGCTGTTCAACGGCATCCCCGCCGCCCGCCAGGGCGACACCACCGCCTGTGGCAGCGCCATCAGCGGCCAGGTCATACCCAATGTGCTGATCAACGGCCGCCCCGCTGTGGTCACCGGCAGCACAGGCTCGCACGGCGACGTGGTGGTGGGCGGTTCGGGGAATATCTTTATTGGTGGCGCGGTGAGTTTTGGCAGCGGCGCGCCCAGCGCAGCAACTGCACTCACACCCCAGGCCCTGGCGCCGACCAGCCAGCAGTCTCCCTCATCGCCGCCACCCGAGACACTGGAGTATGAGGAAGAGGAAGAAGAAACCGAGCTCCCGCTCGAGCAACGCATCACCTTGCGCCTGGGCATGTTTTTCGACGGCACCGGCAACAATCTGGCCAACGCAGCCCTGACCGAACAGTGCCGACGCCAGGATCTGCAAGACTTCGACCCCGAGACCCTACAGGCAGTTACCCGGCTGTGTGAGTCCAGGCAATACCGCGACACCAATGGTGACGGCCTGTTTGATCAGATGCCGGGGAGCAGTTATGGCAATGCCATGACGAATGTGGCGTTGTTGTTTGATCTTTATGAGGATCAAACTTACCAACAGATTCCGTCAGACGCCCAACATGGTCATATAAAAGTTTATCTGGATGGCATCGGTACCCGCAGCGGCAGCTCTGACTCACTTCGAGGCATGGCAACAGGGCAGGGTGATACTGGCGTAATTGCGCGGGTGGCTCAAAGCCCTGACTTGATCAATGAGCAACTACGTTCGCTGCTTGCCAATAACCCCCATCTGCTTATCGAGCGCGTTGAATTCGATATCTTCGGATTCAGCCGTGGCGCTGCAGCCGCTCGGCATTTTGCCAATGAACTGCTGAAACCCGAAGGTGGTTTGCTAGCCAGTTCGTTCAATAAAAACGTTCCTGCTTTCAAAGCCAACTTTGACTGGTCTGAACATGCTTGCATCAATTTTATTGGCCTATTTGATACGGTCGCCGCAATGGTTGATCCCGTGCGAGGTGACCTGAGCCCCGGAAACGCCCGAAATCCAGGCATCAATCTGTATCTACCGCCAAACTGCGCGCGCAAGGTGGTGCAGCTAACAGCCCAACATGAGGAGCGCCAACTGTTCAGCCTCAATCAGGTTGATCCAGCCCATCAAGAGATCGCACTGCCAGGGGTACATTCCGATATAGGTGGCGGATACCCGCCGCTGATGCACGAGCGGTTGCTGGTTGATCGCCCCAGAGTGATCCCCTATCAACGGGGCAGCGACAACAGTAGCCCGAATGCCATTCGCACTACCCGGCAGTGGGATGAGCGCAATACGGCGCATATGAGGTTGATGGGACTAGGCTTGCCGGGGGATGGCAAATTTGAACCGGATCAAATCAGCCGAGTCGCGCCGAATCAGCGCAATTTGGACGCTACCGATACCATATTGGTCCTGGGTCTGGATCGTAAGGTCAGAGGGGAGTTGTCGAGAGTGGCGCTGCGGGTGATGCATATGCTGGCAGTACAGCACTCCGTAGCGTTTCAGCCACTTGATGAATTTGATGAACGAATAAGCATTCCTGCAGAGCTGCAGCCTATCACTGGCAAAGTTATCGCTTATGCTGAACGCGGGCTCAGTGCCCCGCTGAATGCCGAAGAGTCTCGCCTCCTCCACGGCTATTACATTCACCGCTCTGCCCACTGGACCACGTCCAGAGGATTGCTGATCAATCGCCCCAGATCCGGCGGTCGAGCTGTCTACCCCGATCAACCGCAAAAAGGTTATCCGCAATGAAATCCCTTTGTCTGCTGCTTGGTCTGATCCTCAGCCTTAGCGCCTGCGCGCGAGACCCGCTGAATCCGCCCCCTCCCAAGCTACCCTATGACCGCTGGAGTATCGGTCTGGGAGCTCCCAACTATATGGAAGTCTGGGTAGAAAGCGTCGATGTACTAGACCAGCGAGGTCTTGCGTATTACCGGGTTCACGGCGGATTGGCCTCGATTCAAAACCCTCCAGAGAATCGTGGCGACCCTACTGGTTGGCCTGAACGTGTGGGTTCCGGCGCAATGAGGCGTATGACAAATATAGATTTGCCAGAGATAGTCTTTGTACGCTGGCAATCCTTGGTAGAACCACAAACCTATCGCGTCAGAATAAATATTCCGGAGTGGGTACGTGATGAGATGCTCAAGCCCGAAGAGGCCTATTGTCGATTTGATGGCAAAGTCGTGACCAATTATCGGAACATTATTACCCTCGGCCTTGCCCCCGGCGGCATTGCCAAAGCCTGGCTAACCGGCGGCTGCCTTGAACCCATTGAGATTGGACGCTTTGTTGGCAGTGTTCATCCAGAAGGGCCTTATGATGGTACTTCCAATGGCAGGCATCGCCCTCTCTCGCCCGAAGCAGAGGCTTATGTCAAAACCCACGAAATCCCTTACGATAGCTGGTGAGCTTTGACCAATATCCGTGTGTTCTCGACCGCCGTCAGTGGCAGCTCATCAAAGCTGGGCGCACGCAGCCAACTGCCCGCGGGTAGCGTCTCTTCGCCCCATGTCAGGCTCCCTTCGAGCACCAGAATTTCGCCCCGCATCTGACTTGGCAGTTGCACGGGCATCGCCCTGGAATACCGTTGCAGGCTGCTGACTTCATCTGCAAAGGCGTGCAGCTGGGCCCTCTCCATGCCTCGATCCACGCCGTGATCAAGGGCCTGCCAGACCACCTGCTGCGGCAAAAGCCGCACTGTGCTCATATCACCCTCTGCGAACTGATTGAGTTTGACGAAGATCACGCAGCCGGGCTGTGAAAAAGGGCTATGCCGGGAACCGGCTGGGCTGCGCAGGTAGCTGCCGGCGGGATAATCCCCGCCCTCATCGCTGAACACCCCGCTGAGCACCAGTATCTCTTCGCCATTGGGGTGGCGGTGCTCGGGAAACTGCGCGCCGGGCAGATACTCGACCAGGCTGGTGACTTCACCGCTTTCCGGCGCTTCGCGCTCCAGGGGCCAGCGTTTTACCGGCGCCTGGGGTGCATCCAGCCACTGTTGATCACCAGGACGGACCAGCACCGTCAGGCGGCGATCCATATTCAGCGGGGTAAAGGAACTGGCCAAGGCGATCTCCACGCAGATTAGTAGTCCGCAAGCATAACGCCAGTTCCGACCGCTGACAGTGCCGCGCTTGTCACAGAATAAGTTGCCTACTCCGGCAACTGCAGATCCAGCACCAGCGCCTTGAGAAACCGCGCGGCCTCGCCACCGGTGACTGCCCGGTGATCAAAGGTCAGCGACAGCGGCAGGATCGGGTGGATGACCACCTGCCCTTCCCAGACCACCGGCTGCTCGCGCAGGGTACCCGCGCCGATAATGGCGACCTGCGGCGGCACCACGATCGGATTGGCATAGCGGCCGAACAGGGTCCCGAAGTTGGATAGCGTGATGGTCGCACCCATCAGCTCCTTGGGCGGTATCGAGCGCTTGGCCACGTCCGCGCGCAATTGCGCCAGACCCTTGCGAAGATCTTCTGAATCGCGCCGGGCGACATCGCGCAGCACCGGCACAAAAAGGCCATCTGGCGTATCGACCGCTACCCCCAGATCAACCTTCTCATGCTGCTGGATGGTTAACCGCCGACCGTCAAAGGCCGCATTCAGCCCCGGCTGCGCCTGGCAGGCAACCGCAATGGCGCGCGTCAGGCGGATCATCGGATCACGCACGGCGGCGATCCAGGCATGCAGGTCAGCATCCTCGACCAGCATCACCGGCACCACCTCGGCGTGGGCGCGTGCCATATTCTTGGCCATGGTCCGCCGCACGCTGCGCAGCGCTTCGCCCTGCCCTTGGCCAACGGGATCAGCAGCGCGGCGCACGTCTTCTTCGGTAATCAATCCCGAATCAGTGGCGCTGTGCAGCCGTGTCAAATCCACATCCAGTTGCTGTGCCAGCCGGCGCACCGCAGGCGCGGCCCTGGCTGGCTGGAAATCGCGGGTGGAGGGCGACATGCCAATATGAAAATCTTCTGCCGCCAGGCCGGCATTGGCCTCCGGGCGACCAAGATTGCCGACCACGGTGCCACTGTCTTCGGCTTCGCCCTCGAATGTCACCAGCGGCTCACCCACATGCAACGGATCGCCTGGCTTGCCAAAGCAGCGTGCCAGTACCCCCGCCTGCGGCGAGGGCACCTCGACGATGGCCTTGGCGGTTTCCACCGAGACAAGTAGTTGATCAACCTCGACCCGGTCGCCCGCCTGCACATGCCATTCAACGATTTCCGCTTCCTGCAGGCCTTCGCCCAGGTCGGGCAGCTTGAAGGTTTTCATACGGCCTCTCCTTTCATTGTGGCCCGGGCCGCATGGCAGATGCTCTGCACATCGGGGAGATACGCCATCTCCTGCCGCGCATAGGGAATCACACAATCAAAGCCGGTCACCCGTGCAACCGGTGCCCGCAACGCCGTCCACGCGCGCTCGTGCAACAGCGCGGCGATCTCGGCACCCACACCGAAGCTGCGTGCGGCCTCGTGCACAATCACGCAGCGCCCGGTTTTGCTCACCGATGCCACCAGGGTCTCGGCATCCAGAGGTTTAAGCGTGGCGACATCGATAACCTCCGCATCTACTCCTTCATCGGCCAGGATTACCGCAGCATCCAGGGTTTCCTTCAAGGCTGCGCCCCAGCTGATCAGGGTAAGATCCTGGCCTTCGCGCAGGGTAAAGCAGGTGTCCAAAGGCAGCGGTTTGCCGTCATCCGGCACTGGCTGCTGGACTGATCGATACAAGCGTGCCGGCTCCAGAAAAATCACCGGATCGGGATCGGCAATAGCGGCGAGTAGCAGACCATAGGCGCGCCGCGGCGAAGACGGGATCACCACGCGCAGGCCAGGAATATGTGCAAAAAGGGCTTCAGTGGTTTCGCCGTGATGCTCTGGCGCGTGAATCCCAGCGCCATGCGGGGTACGCACGACCATCGGGCAGCTCAACCGACCACGCGTACGGCTACGCAGGCGCCCGGCATGGGAAACAAGCTGCTCCATCCCGGCATAGATAAAGCCCATGAACTGAATCTCTGCAACCGGCTTCAACCCTTGGGCCGCCATGCCGACACTGATGCCGGCGATCAAGGTTTCCGCCAGGGGCGTGTCCATGACCCGGCGAAAGCCGAAGCGCTCATGCAGCCCCACAGTCGCCCGAAACACCCCGCCGTTACCGGCCACATCTTCACCCAGCACCACGACTTCCGGGTCGTCCTGCATGGCGCGGTGTAATGCCAGGTTGATAGCCTCGACCATGCACAGGGTTTTGACTTCACTCATGATCACCTCCCGCCAGCGCGGCCACGCGCTGACCAAGCTGCTCACGTTGCTGTTGGTACTGGCTGGGCAGCTGCGCAAAAAGATGATCGAAAGCGGCCGTGGGTGCGGCCGGGGGCGTATCTCGGTAGCGCGCCACCGCATCATTGATGGCGTTCGCCAGCTCGGCCTGCAAGGCTATTTCACGCGCCTCGTCCCACAACTCCCGCGAATGCAGAAAGCGCTGCATGCGCCCGACAGGCTCGTGCTTCCAGGCTTCGTTCAGTTCGTCGTCCGAGCGGTAGCGGCTGGCATCATCCGCGGTGGTGTGATCGCCCAGCCGATAGGTCACGCATTCAATCAGGCTCGGCCCCTTGCCTGCCCGCGCGCGTTCTATCGCCTGCTTGACTCTGTCATAGACAGCCAGCACATCATTGCCGTCCACCTGCTCGCCGGGCACACCCGCTCCCAACGCCTTGTGCGCCAGCGTTGGCGCGGCACTCTGCAAGCTACGGGGCACCGAAATAGCCCACTGGTTGTTGTTAATGACGAACACCACCGGCAGTTGCCACACACCCGCCAGGTTCAGGCTTTCCAGAAAGTCGCCCTTGCTGGTTGCGCCGTCGCCGCAGGTCGTCACCGCCACCCGTGGTTGCTGACGGATGCGAAAGGCGGTCGCGATGCCACACGCGTGGCAGGCCTGGGTAGCGATAGGCACGCAAATCGGAAAGTCCTCCGCCACCGCGGGGTTTTCCCAGGCGCTTCCGCGCTCGTCGCCGCCCCAATAGAGCAGAATCTCGTGCATCCCCACGCCGCGCTGTAGCTGCGTGGCGGTATCACGGTAATAGGGGATCAATACGTCTTCAGGGCTCATCGCCCGGCCGACGGCGGAGCCGATCGCCTCCTGACCCAGGGTCGAGGCATAGGTGCCCAACTGGCCGGTGCGCTGCAGCGCCACGCACTTTTGATCAAAGCTGCGCACACGCTGCATATTCTGGTACAGGGATAACAACAGGCCTGTGTTCGAGGTCCATTGCGGCAGTTCTGCCAGCGGCTGACCCTGGTCGTCTATCAAGCGGGTATAGGGGAGTTGCACTGTTGCGGACATGGTCAATCTCCTCAATCGGTGCGCATGTGCGCCGCCGACAGTGAGTATCGGTCAGGCCTGTAGGCCGACCTCCTGTGCAGCCGGCTTGTGGCCAGCTTGCATCACCCTGGCCGGCTAATGCCGGCGCCAGAGTTCATGTCCAGTATAGGCAAGAATGCGCAAACGCCATGGCCGCGTACTGTTTCGTAGACGCCAGAAACAACAAAGCCGGAGCAAGGGCTCCGGCTTTGTCAGTTTCAGGTACGGCTCAAGTAGTACAGGCCGGGCTACCCGCCGAGTACTTCAGGCTGGGATCGACCATCGCATCAAACTGCTGCAGGGCCGTAGAACCAATAAGGAACGGATAGGAAAAGGACGTACGGTCAGTCAGGTTGACCTCGATATCCTGCTCCACATCACCCATGCATACCTTCATCTCGATCACGGGACGAGAGGTGTAGTCCTTGGTTTCGCCCTCGGGGATATCAGCCGCGCGACGCTTGATCTGGCTGATACGCACCACTGGCAGCTCCAGCTCCTTGCCTTCGTTCTCGCCTTCCACCGCCAGCTCGAAGCGCACCCAGTCTTCACCGTCGCGCTTGAACAGTTGAATGTTCTGCGCACTCAGGGACGCGGTCACCGCGCCAGTATCCAGCTTGGCAGGCAATTCCATATCCAGTTCAGGCAATAACGCTTTCTCGCTAACCCCATATACATTGGGTTGGTTGGCCATCACTCCCCCCGATGCAAATACCAGGGCGGAGCACAGCGTCAGCATTTTTAGTCGCATCGGTAACCTCTTTAATAACAATTCGGTATGTGTGACCGGGAAGACGCAGATTTGGTTCCGATAGGCTCCCCGGGCGTGTTGCCCTGAACTGCAACAAATCGCTTTCAAAGCAGCCAGTTACTCGCCAAGGGCCAGACCATGATCAGACAACTCCTAATCGCCCTCGCACTGCTGCTGAGCCTGAGCGGCCCGGTGACGGGCCAGGATGCGCAGACGCTGGATGCTGAAATACGTGTGGTCGATGCACCCCAGGACGAAGCTATAGAACAACGGCTGACCCAAGTGCTGAGCGCTATTGATGGCCTGGACGACGTGGCCATCGAGGTGAGCGCAGGAGTGGTGACACTCAGCGGCGAGGTCAGCACGGCACGCGCTGCGCGCGATATTGGCGATATCGCCAGCCGCGTTGAAGGGGTGGTCTATGTACAAAACCGCCTCGACGACGACGTCAATATCGCTGCCCGCGTCCAGCCTTTGACCCGACGATTCAAGGAGATGAGCGCCAACGCGATGCAGGCCCTGCCTGTTGCCCTGGTTGCTCTGGCTATTGTCTTCAGTTTCGCGCTGATAGGACGCTGGGCCGGAAACCATGACGGCTGGCTGCGAGCCATTGGCCTGTCGGAGCTGGCCTCCAATCTGGGTAAACGTATCGTCCGTCTACTGCTGACCGGCATGGGGGTGCTGATCGCCCTGGAGGTAATGGACGCTACCGCCCTGGTCGGCGCGGTGCTGGGCATCGCTGGCGTGGCCGGGATCGCGCTCGGTTTTGCGTTTCGCAATATCGTCGAGAACTACCTGGCCGGCGTGCTACTCAGCGCACGCAACCCCTTCGCGATTGGCGACCAGGTCGAAGTGGGTGCCTTCACCGGCAAGGTCATGCGGCTTACCTCCCGGGATACGGTACTGATGACCCGAGACGGCAACCATCTGCGCATACCCAACAGTGTGATCATTACCTCAGCGATGACCAACTTCAGCCGCAATCCTCTGCGCCGGTTCGAGTTCAACATCAACGTGCCCGATGCGGCGGATCTCAATCAGGCCCGTGAAGCGGGCGTAACCGCCCTGCACGCCATGCCCGGCATCCTCAACCAGCCGGCACCACAAGGGCTGATCGCCGAAATTAGCGACGGCAAGGCGACAATGCGGTTTCTGGCCTGGATCGACCAGCGCGACACCGACTTTGCCAAAGCACGAAGCGAGGCCATACGCCTGCTGAAGATAACTCTTGATCAAGCTGGAATTGTCATGCCCCAGGCGCTGTATCACGTCGTGCTGGAAAACGACACAGACGCTTTGCCTACCATAAACCCCGAGTCTTCCAGCCCTACTACGCCAACGCCGATAACCGCGCGGGAAACCGCCGATACCTCTGCCGACCTCAGTATCGATCAGCAAATGGCAGAAGAGTTGAGCCGGTCTGATGAGGAGAATCTGTTGAAGTGAGTGGGTTGCTAAGACATAAAAAAGGGCAGACCCAAGCCTGCCCTTCCTTCAGTACCAATCGAGCATGCCTGGTATTACATCTCCGGCATCAGCACCGTGTCGATCACATGAATCACGCCATTGCTGGCCTTGATATCAGTGGCGGTTACGGTGGCGGTATCGACTTTTACACCGTCAGTGGCGTCAATCGTCAGTGAGCTGCCCTGGACGGTTTCGGCACTGGTCATGCTGACCACGTCAGCGGCCATGACCTTGCCTGCTACCACGTGGTAGGTCAGTACGGCGGTCAGTTTGTCCTTGTCGGCCAGCAGGGCCTCCAGGTCAGCCTGGGGGATCTTTGCGAAGGCTTCGTCGGTGGGTGCGAAAACGGTGAACGGGCCTTCGCCTTTCAAGGTGTCAACCAGGCCAGCGGCCTGTACTGCGGTGACCAGGGTTTCGAAGTTGCCGGCAGCTACTGCGGTGTCGACGATGTCAGCATCGGCTTTCTTGTCGCCATGGTGATCGGCGTGCACCGGTGCTGCGACCAGAAGGCTGGCGCTGAATACCGCGAACATCAGGTGGCGGGCGCGGTGGGTGAGGCGCTGGCCGAGGTGTTGGGTGAGTGCAATCATGATCTTCTCCAGGAACGTGTTATGTGAGTTGCACTACCTTTGTACAGGATCTGTATAACTAATCCATGCTTGTACAATTCATGTTACACACCTGTCTACCACCTAGACCTTGAAGCACTCCGCCAAATGGGCGGTGATATGCGCGGCGTCCTGCGGCTTGCTGTAAAGATAGCCCTGGCCGATATCGCACTTCATATCCCTGAGCAACTCGTGTTGTGCCTGGGTTTCGATGCCCTCGGCAACGATGGTCAGGTGCAGGCTCTGACCCAACGCGATAATGGCTCTGGAGATGGCGCTGTCGTGGGCGGAGCCTGGCAAGTCGGCAACGAAGCCCTGATCGATTTTCAGGGTGTTGACCGGCAGCCGTTTGAGACGCAACAGAGAGGAATAACCCGTACCGAAATCATCGATGGAAAGCCTGACCCCCAGCGCCCGCAACGCATCCAGCGTTTCAATGCAGCGATCACCCTGCTGCATGATTTCACTTTCGGTGAGTTCCAGCTCCAGGTGCTCTGCCGGCAAGCGAGCGGCCGCCAGCGCGGTTTTGACGTTGCCAAGCACATCGCCGCGCTCAAGGGTGGAGCCAGACATGTTGACCGCGACACAGGTCAACGGGTAACCCGCATCCAACCATTCGCGCATCTGTAAACAGGCCTGGCGAAGCACGTATTCGTCAATCGGAATCAGTAAACCGACGTGCTGCGCCACTGGCAAAAACTCACCGGGGCTGATCAGCCCGCGCACCGGATGCTGCCAACGCACCAGCGCCTCCAGCGCAACCACCTGGCCACTTTGCATGTCGACCTGAGGCTGGTAATAGACCTGTAACTGCTGCTGTTTGATGGCCTGATAAAGGTCTGACTGCAACAACATCTGCCGCCGCGCCTTGTCCGTCAGTGCCTGGGTATAAAACGCGTAGGTATTGCGGCCGTTGGCCTTGGCCTGGGACACGGCGGCGTCGGCGTTGGTGAGTAGCTCGGCACCCTCCTCGCCATCATCCGGAAAAATACTCATGCCCAGGCTGACGCTGAGATGGATGCTGTGCCCTTCTATCTCGAAGGGTTGGCTGAAGCCATTCTGTAGCCGCTGGGCGATGGGCGTTATGTCGTCCGTCTCGGTCAGGTTCTCGACCAGCATGACGAATTCGTCACCACCCAGACGCGCAAGCGTGTCTTCCTCGCGACACAGGCCGAGCATGCGCTCGCCAGCCACACGCAACAACTCATCCCCTGCGGTGTGGCCCAGGCTGTCGTTGACGGTCTTGAAGCGGTCCAGGTCGATAAAGATCAACCCCAGGCGCTGTTCGCGGCGCTTTGCCCGCACCAGCGCGTTGGTCAGTCGCTCGACCAGCAGTAAGCGGTTGGGCAGGCGCGTCAGTGGATCGTGGTGGGCAAGAAAATCGATTTCCTGGCGCGACTGCTTGAGCACCGATATATCGGAGAAGACCGCAACATAATGCGTCAGCTCACCTTCTGCGCCACGTACCGCATTGATCGTCTGCCACTGGGGATAAATCTCCCCATCCTTGCGTCGATTCCAGATTTCTCCCTGCCAGGTGCCAGTAGCGGACAACGCTTCCCACATCTCCCTGTAGAACAATTCATCATGCCAGCCGGACTTGAGCAGGGTAGGCTTTTGCCCAACGACCTCTTCATGGGTATAACCCGTGATACGGCAGAACGCATTATTGACGTTGACGATGCGATTGCGGCTGTCGCTGATGACCACCCCTTCATTGGTACTGTCGAACACCACGGACGCCTGCTGCAACCGCTCGCTGTTGAGTTTGTGCTGCGTCACGTCGCAGACAATGCCGACCATCCGTGTTGCTCTGCCCTGAGCATTGCGCACGGCCTGCCCACGAGCGGTTACCCAGATATAGAAACCATCGCGGCGGCGAATGCGGTGGGTGTGCTCCAGGCGCTCGGTCTCGCCCTTGAGATGGCGGCGCAAGTCAGCCACCAGTGACAGGCGATCTTCAGGGTGCAGATGCTTGAGCCAGGTTTCCCGCTGATTCATGTTGAAGTCGGCCGGATGACCCAGAATCAATTTGCAGCGATCGGAGAAATACAGCTCGCCAGAGAGGATATCCCAGTCCCAGACGCCGTCGTTGGAGCCCAGCAACGCCAGGTCGAAGCGTTCCTCACTGCGTTGCAGTATCTGCTCCTGCTGCTGCCGGCGACGCAAGTGATAACGCATGGAATAGAACAGCAATGCACCGGTTATCGAGACAAACAACAAGCCTTTGAACGTCTGCATGCGTTGCTGGGTAGCTGCTTCCACACCCGCCCACAGCAACAGATTGTCACTGAACAGAATCCACAGGATAGCTACAACCATATATAAGAGAGCGATGTGCCCGGCGCTGCGATTGGAAGTCATGCATTACTCATCGGTGTAATCAGATGTTGAAAGCAATATAGCATCCACCGATTGTCTGACGGTCGTGTCATTTGCCAGCATCCTGGGCCATAATCGAAATTCCGGTGTTTTCCGGGATTGCTGAAAGAGGAAAATAAGCCCTATGTGGTATCAAGGTTTACTGCAACTCAACGGCTGGCAGATTCTGGCCGTCACTCTGGTTCTGACGCATGTCACCATCGTCAGCGTCACAGTTTATCTGCATCGCTACTCGGCCCACCGTGCACTTGAACTGCACCCGGCGCTGCAGCACTTTTTCCGTTTCTGGTTGTGGCTCACGACCAGCATGAACACCCGCGAGTGGACGGCCATCCACCGCAAGCACCACGCCAAATGCGAAACCCCGGAAGACCCCCACAGCCCAGTGCACAAGGGTCTGACTACAGTACTGCGCAAAGGCGCGGAACTGTATATGGAAGAGGCCAAGAATGAAGAGACCCTGCGCATCTACGGCAAGAACTGCCCGGATGACTGGGTCGAGCGCAACCTGTACAGCCGCTTCCCGCTGGCGGGTGTGACACTGCTGGCGATCATCAATCTGGCGCTGTTCGGCGTGCTTGGCATGACCGTATGGGCAGTGCAGATGATGTGGATCCCGGTCATGGCCGCCGGTGTGATCAACGGTCTGGGCCATGCTTTGGGCTATCGCAATTTCGAATGCAAGGACGCCGCCACCAACATCATGCCCTGGGGCATTCTGATTGGCGGTGAAGAGCTGCACAACAATCACCACACCTACCCCAACTCAGCCAAGTTGTCGGTCAAGAAGTGGGAGTTCGATATGGGCTGGATGTGGATTCGCCTGTTCAGCCTGTTCGGGCTGGCCAAGGTGCGCCGCACTGCACCTATTGCCCACCAGGTCGAGGGCAAGCAGACGCTGGATATGGACACCGCGATGGCGATCCTGAATAACCGCTTCCAGATCATGGCGCAGTATCGCAAGCTGGTGATCAAGCCACTGGTACAGCAGGAAATGCACCGGGTAGACGAATCCGTGCGCCACCTGTTTCGTCGTGCCAAGCGCCTGCTAAGCCGCGAAAGCAGCCTGCTGGATGCTCATAACGAAGAGAAACTGCAGCGCGTCCTGGCCGAGAGCCAGGCCCTGAAGGTAATTTACGAGAAGCGCTTGGCGCTGCAGCAGATCTGGGGCCGTACCAGCGCCAATGGGCACGACATGTTGCATGCCCTGCGCGATTGGTGCCATCAGGCGGAAACCAGCGGTATCAAGGCGCTGCAGGACTTTGCCATCACTCTGCGCACCTACTCGCTGCAACCAGCGCCGAACCTGGCGCGCTGATTGACTATAACTCTTTTGTGCGGGTCGCCACGGCCCGCGCAAAAGCGTTAGACTCTGGACTTTAGCCAATCGCATTTCATGAGGTTGCAAAGGATGCGGACCTTCTTCTCCGGCCTGGCCCTGCTGCTCGCAAGCCCCCTGCTTCTGGCATCGACTATCTACAAGTATGTCGACAGCAATGGCGTGGTCACCTATACCGATAAAGCCACCAAGGGCGCCGAGGTCTTCGTGTTTCGCGATGCCATGGTTGAAACCTTCGAAAAAGACGTCTACGTCACGACCAACAAACATCCTGGTGGCGAAACCCTGATCGTCCACAACGATCTGTTTGCACCGGTCGAGGTAGAACTAAGCATCCAGTCGCCCAGGAACCTGATCGGAGTACCGGACAAACCGGTGCGTTGGGTGTTGCAACCGCGCCAGCAAATGCGGCTGCTGACCCTGGCACCCAAGCCCGGCGCTGGAACCCCCAGTTACAACTACAAGCTACGCCACGCCGTTGGCGACCCTCGCGCCCAGCATGCGCTGACCGATTACCCCCTGCCTTGGCAGGGCGGCCCCTTCCGCGTTACCCAGGGCCCCGGCGGCGGTTACAGTCATACCGGGCCAAAGGGCCGCTATGCCATCGATATCGCCATGCCCGAAGGCACACCCATCGTCGCTGCGCGCCCTGGCATAGTGGTGAAAACCGAAAACAACCAGTCCGGACGCGGCACCAACCCGTCCGGCAACTTTGTGCGGGTGCTGCATGATGACGGCACCATGAGCGTCTACCTGCACCTCAAGCATCGCTCAGTTGTGGTGCATGAGGGCCAGCGTGTGGGTGCTGGCACCTTGCTCGGCAAATCGGGCAACACCGGCAACAGCACCGGCCCGCATCTGCATTTTGTAGTTCAGAAGAATGTGGGACTGGATACCATCTCCATTCCCTTCGCCTTCACCCAGGCGGTGGATCGGCTACCCAACTTTGCGGTGGGCGGCGAGCCCTAAAAGGCGTCTAGCAAGCACTGAATACCAGACAACAAAAAACCCGCCGAAGCGGGTTTTTTGTTGCGGGAGGCAGACCTTATTTGATCTTGCCTTCCTTGTACATCACGTGCTTGCGAACGACTGGATCGAACTTCTTGATTTCGATCTTATCGGGCGTAGTACGCTTGTTCTTGTCGGTAGTGTAGAAGTGACCAGTACCGGCAGAAGAAATCAAACGAATCAATTCACGCATGGGACTGCTCCTTAAACTTTTTCGCCGCGGGCGCGCATTTCAGACAGGACGACATCAATGCCGCGCTTGTCAATAATACGCATACCTTTGGTGGACGTGCGCAGACGCACAAAACGCTTCTCTGACTCTACCCAAAAACGATGGTGCTGCAGGTTAGGCAGAAAACGACGCTTGGTTCTGTTGTTAGCGTGGGAAACATTGTTCCCAGTCACTGGACCTTTACCGGTCACCTGACATACTCGAGACATGGTTAACCCTCTCCAACCACTTGCCCAACCCGAACTGGTTGGAAGCCATAAAAAATGTATTTTCCAGCCGGGGCAAGCCTTTATGCCGACCTGCAAATGCATCTGTGCAGGCGCAGCCCCGAGAAGAGCGGAGCTTTATATCAAAAGCAGGCCCCGCAAGCAACGACTTTTGATTATTTGTGCTTTACAGCAAGCCGCGCTCGGCAAAGGAAACCGGCTCGCCATCACCCACCACCAGATGGTCAAGAACGCGTATATCCACCAGCGCCAGCGCTTCCTTCAAACGCCGTGTCAGCATCTGATCAGCCTGGCTCGGCTCGGCCACACCCGACGGATGGTTGTGCGTGAGAATCAGGGCAGCGGCGTTCAGGGCCAGCGCGCGCTTGACCACTTCACGCGGGTAAACGCTGGCGCTGTCCAGCGTGCCCTGAAACAATTCCTCAAAGGCAATCACCCGATGCTGGTTATCCAGAAACAGGCAGGCAAACACCTCATGCGGCAAATGCGCCATGCGACTGCGCAAGTATTGGCGCACCGCACCGGGAGAGGTCAACGCGGTGCCGCGCTTGAGCTCTTCGAACAGATGCCGACGGGCCATTTCCATCACCGCCTGCAACTGCACATACTTGGCCGGGCCTAATCCGGGATGCCGGCAGAAGCTGGGCATGTCGGCCTGCACCAGCGCGCGCAAACTGCCAAAGCTGGCTAGCAGATCCCGCGCCAGATCCACCGCGCTGCGGCCGGGAATGCCGGTACGCAGAAAGATCGCCAACAACTCGGCGTCGGAAAGCGCCGCAGCGCCTTGGTTGATGAGTTTTTCCCGTGGACGTTCAGCCAGCGGCCAGTCGGTAATCGGCATGCGCATTTCCCTGCTAGTCGAGCACGTACTTCCTGTTCGTGCGGTGTAATATGTGCCAAGTATAAAAGCTGATGCCGAGTGGGTCGATACCCACCTTCACAGCGCAATAGAGGCCCTGTGCTAGTATCGATGGGCTGAAACGGGTTTGCCGAGGGTCAGGAGTCAAGCATGCAACGGTTGGTTAACAAACGGGTTCTGCTGGGAGTCAGCGGTGGCATCGCCGCCTACAAGAGCGCCGAGCTGATACGACGCCTGCGCGACGCCGGGGCTGAGGTGCGCGTGGTCATGACCCAGGCCGCCCGTGAATTTATTACCCCGCTGACTTTGCAGGCGCTTTCCGGCCATCCGGTGCATGGCGATCTGCTCGACCCGGCCGCCGAGGCCGCTATGGGGCATATCGAGCTGGCCCGCTGGGCCGACGTGGTATTGATTGCCCCAGCTACTGCCGACCTGATGGCGCGCGTGGCACAGGGCCGCGGCGATGATCTGCTGACCACACTGGTGCTGGCTACCGATGCGCCGCTGGCGCTGGCGCCCGCGATGAATCAGGCGATGTGGCGCGATGCGGCGACCCAGGCCAATCTCGATATCCTGCTGCAACGCGGCGTCAAAATCTTCGGCCCAGGAGCGGGTGAGCAGGCCTGTGGCGACGTGGGCCCTGGGCGCATGCTCGAGCCGACCGATATCGCTATGAAGGTCGCTGACTGCTTTGAGCGCGGCAGCCTGACCGGCCTGCACCTGCTGATCAATGCCGGACCCACACGCGAAGCGATCGACCCGGTGCGCTACATATCCAATCACAGCTCAGGAAAAATGGGCTTCGCCTTGGCTGAAGCTGCGGCCGAGGCCGGCGCACGCGTGACCCTGGTGGCCGGCCCGGTCAACCTGCCTACTCCGATGCGGGTCGAGCGCGTGGATGTGGTCAGTGCACAACAGATGCTGGAGGCCTGCCAGGCGGCGCTGCCCGCCGACGTCTTTATTGCCTCCGCCGCGATAGCCGACTACCGGCCTGCCCAGTGTGCCGACACCAAGCTGAAAAAAGATCCACTGTCCGGCGACGGTATGACGCTGAGCCTGGTACGCAATCCGGATATTCTGGCGACCCTGGCATCGCCTGGCACCGATCAGCCCAGGCCCTGGTGTGTGGGGTTTGCCGCAGAAACCAATCAGGTGATCGACTACGCCCAGGGCAAACTGCAGCGCAAGAATCTGGACCTGATCATCGCCAATGACGTCAGCCAACCCGGTATAGGCTTCAATAGCGATGACAACTCCGTGACCCTGATCGACCGCTCGCTGCAACAGCACCATCTGCCGCAGGCCAGCAAACAGCAACTGGCCAGGCAGATCATTACCTTTATAGCCGAGCAACTTTCTATAGCCAAACCAGCTATAGCCAAACAAGCTCCCCGGACACCCTAAGGACCGCGCATGCATGCCATTCAAGCCAAGATAATCGATCCACGCCTGGGCCAGCAGTGGCCCCTGCCCCAGTACGCCACCGAAGGTTCGGCGGGCCTGGATCTGCGCGCCATGCTTCAGGAGCCCCTGAAACTGGAGCCTGGCCAGACGCAACTGCTACCCACCGGGCTGGCGATCCATATTGCTGATCCTGGCTTGGCCGCGATGATTTTGCCGCGCTCGGGCATGGGCCATAAGCACGGCATTGTACTGGGCAATCTGGTCGGCCTGATCGACTCCGACTACCAGGGCGAGTTGATGGTTTCCTGCTGGAACCGCAGTCAGGCCGCCTTCACCATAGAGCCCGGTGAGCGCATCGCTCAGTTGATTCTGGTGCCTGTCCTGCAAGCAGAACTGGACATCGTCGACAGCTTCGATAACAGTCAGCGTGGAGCCGGTGGATTCGGCCATACTGGTAGCCATTAACCATTCCTAATGAAGTGGGCAGGGAGGCGGTACGCAGTGATCAAGCTAAAAAAACAACAACCGGCCAAAGCGGGTTCAAGCTTGCCGAGTACCCTGACTCCACTACTTCTGGCGCTGGTTGGCCTGGCATTGGCCGCCGTACCTATCTGGATCGCCCTGTTCGGTTTGGGTAGTGAACGCTACCGCACAGAAATGACCAATGCCTACGCCCAACAGCAGACGGCGGCGCTGAACCAGAGCATCCGCCAACTGGATGCCGACCTCAGCCGCCTGGCAGCCAACCCGCAACTGCAGGTGGCATTGCAACAGGGCGGTAGCGCCAGCATGCAGCGCCTGCTGCGCTACAACCTGGCCGGCAATCTGGCGATCTACACCAACGCCGTAGGCCGTGCGGAAGTGACTGACGCACAGGATGCGCCGCTCAGTTTCGCTGCACTGGACATGATCCGCCGCGCGGAACGCAACATGCCGGTGCCTATGGAAGTACACCCGGTGGATGGGCAATGGCGGCTGTATGCAGTCAAACCCCTGCGCGCCTCTGAAAACGCGCCGATTGGCGGCACACTCATTGCCATCTTCGAACTGCAACGCCTGACATCCGCATTCCCGGCGCTGCCTGGCGGCACGGGCCAGATCCTGCTGACCCAGACCTTCCCCGGCGCCTCGGCGCAAACCCTTTATCAGGCTGGTAGCGGCTTTGGCACTCCGGTCTCCACAACCAGCGTCAACCCGCTATGGACTGTGCAATTCCAGGCCGGCCCCGCCCTGAGCAGTGGCATGGTCAATCCGCTACTGTTACTGGGCGCGGTGTTATTGGCACTGCTGGGCCTGATGGTTGGCCTGTGGCAACTGCAGCGCAGTTGGACATCCCGCCTGAACGCCGATGCCGATGTGCTGATTCAGCTTACCCAGGGCCATAAGGCCGCCGGGCTTCGCCTGGGCCCACTGGTGCCCGTGGGCCAAAGCATTATGCAACTGGCCAGTGGTAACGGCCGCACCCTGGGGCCGAGCCCGGAGCGCGAAACCGCTGGCAGAAAGCCGTCCAAGCCGGTGGCTGATCCGATAGCCGCCAGCACGGGTTTTCTGAACAAGGATATTCTCGATATCGACATCGTCGACAGTGATGATGACGCCTTCGGTATGTCCGAGGAGCCGAGCGGACCGCTTATTCCCGAGATACCTGCGGAAATCTTCCGCGCCTATGATATCCGCGGCGTTGTCGGCAAAACCCTGACCGAAGAAGCGGTTTATTGGCTGGGCCGTGCCATTGGCAGTGAGTCCATTGCAGCAGAGGAACGCAAGGTGGCGGTCGCCCGCGATGGCCGACTCTCAGGCCCGGCCCTCAGCGAACAACTGATTCGCGGTCTGGTGGACAGTGGTTGCCATGTGACCGATCTGGGCATGGTGCCCACCCCAGTGCTCTATTACGCCACGCATACCAGCGAAGCCACCTCCGGGGTCATGCTCACCGGTAGCCATAACCCGGCCGACTATAACGGCCTGAAGATCGTTATCGCCGGCCAGACGCTTTCCGAGCAACGCATCAGCGATCTGCACCGGCGCCTGCGCGAAAATGATCTGCACGAGGGTGCCGGCAGCCGTCGGCCACTGGATCTGCTGGATGCCTATCGCCGGCAGATTACCGAAGACGTAGTGCTGGTTCGCCCGCTCAAGGTGGTGGTTGACTGTGGCAACGGCGTGGGTGGCGTCATCGCCCAGCAGTTGATCGAAAGCCTGGGCTGCGAGGTGACGCCGCTGTACTGCGAGGTGGATGGCACCTTCCCCAATCACCACCCCGACCCCGGCAAACTGGAAAACCTCCAGGACCTGATCGCCGAAGTGGCGCGTCAGGGCGCGGACATTGGTATCGCACTGGATGGCGATGCCGATCGGCTTGGCGTCGTGACCGCCAAGGGCGAGATGATCTATGCCGACCGGCTGATGATGCTGTTTGCTGAAGACATCGTCACGCGCCACCCCGGCGCGGATATCGTCTTTGATATCAAGTGCTCGCGGCGCCTGCCGATGCTGATCAGCCGCATGGGCGGCCGACCGGTGATGTGGAAGTCAGGTCATTCGCTGATCAAGGCCAAGATGCTGGAAACCGGCGCCTTGCTGGGTGGCGAGATGAGTGGCCATATCTTCTTCAAGGAGCGCTGGTTCGGCTTTGATGACGGCCTGTACAGTGCCTGCCGGCTGCTGGAACTGATGTCGATCCTGACGCAAAATAGCGCAGAGAGTGGTGACATCTTCGACAAGTACCCGGTTGGTCTGGTGACCCCGGAAATCAACCTCACAGTCGGCGAGGCGCGCAAGTTCGAGATCATCGAAGCGCTGCGCAAGCAGGCGGACTGGGGCACTGGCAAGGTCTCGACCCTGGATGGCATTCGGGTGGATTACCCCGCCGGCTGGGGCCTGGTGCGTGCGTCCAACACCACCCCGGTGCTGGTGCTGCGCTTCGAGGCCGACAAGCCTGAGGAGCTTGAGCGCATTCAGCAGCTATTCCGCGAACAACTGGCCAAAGTGGCCAGCGATCTGAAACTGACATTCTGAACAAACACCTGCCCGCCCCTGTCTGACGGGGGCAGGCCCTGATTTCCGCTGCCGGGCTCTCCCGGCGGCGGCTGCCCCAATAACTGGAGAAACAGACAGACCATGTTGAGTCGTGACGCCGCCACACAGGTATCCCGGGTTCTAACCGAAGCATTGCCCTACATTCAGCGTTTTACCGGCAAGACCATCGTGATCAAATACGGCGGAAATGCGATGGAAAGCGAGGAGCTGAAAAACAGCTTCGCGCGCGATATCGTGCTGATGAAAACCGTGGGCATCAATCCCGTGGTGGTGCATGGCGGCGGCCCGCAGATCGGTGATCTGCTCAAGCGCCTGAATATCGAAAGCCAGTTTATCGAGGGCATGCGCGTCACCGATACGCAGACCATGGATGTAGTGGAAATGGTCCTCGGCGGCCAGGTCAACAAGGATATCGTCAACCTGATCAACCAGCACGGCGGCGCCGCTATCGGCCTGACCGGCAAGGACGCGGGGCTGATCAAGGCACGCCAGTTGAAGGTCACGCGCAACACCCCCGGCATGGACAAACCCGAGATCATCGATATCGGCCATGTGGGTGAGGTGGTGGAGATCAATACCAAGCTGATCAATCGCCTGGTGTCAGACGATTATATTCCGGTGATCGCGCCTATTGGTGTGGGCTCCGACGGCGCCTCCTACAACATCAATGCGGATCTGGTGGCGGGTAAGGTGGCCGAAGCGCTGAAAGCTGAAAAGCTGATGCTGCTGACCAATATCGCCGGCCTGATGGACAAGTCCGGCAAGGTCCTGACCGGCCTGACCACCGCCCAGGTGGACGCACTGATTGCCGATGGCACCATCTATGGTGGCATGCTGCCGAAGATTCGTTGCGCGCTGGACGCGGTGCAGGGCGGCGTCAGCAGCGCGATCATCGTCGATGGCCGGGTACCCAACGCGGTGCTGCTGGAAATCTTCACTGACACCGGTGTGGGCACGCTGATCACCAATCAGAAACAGGACTGAGATATGCAGCTGGGAGATTTCAGCTTCAGCCACAGCTTGCGTGTGCGCTGGGCCGAGGCGGATATGCAGGGCATCGTGTTCAATGGGCATTATCTGACGTACGCCGATGTGGGCATTACCGAGTACTTCCGGGCCATGGGCCAGGCCTACAGCGGCGAAACCGGCGTCAATGGCAGCGACTTCTTCGCGGTAAGAACCCTGCTGGAATACCGCTCACCAGCGCGCTTCGATGAGTTGCTCGACGTGCATGTGCGGGTCGCCCGCCTGGGCAATTCGAGCATGCAGTTTCTGATCGGGATTTACCGCGGTGAAGAGCTGCTGGTCAACGGTGAGATCGTCTATGTGCACGCTGATCAAAGTACCCGGCGTCCCAGCCCGATCCCTGCCAGCTTTCGCGCGGCGGTTATCGGTTTCGAGACCTTGGCACCCGACGGCGCCTGAACCGCGCCGCCGTGATCAAGCGGCTTAGCTCCCGCCCTCGCTGGCACCCAACAGGTAACCAAGGCGTGCGCGCTGGTGGACAAAGTTGGCGCGCACTTCCTTTATTTCCGCCTGCTTGGCTTCGATCAGCCGCTCCAGCCGCTGGGTCTCAGCATCGGCATGGGCCAGGTGCTGCAGAATCTGCGGATCAATCTCGCGGCCAGCGCGCTCCTGCACGGCGGCGCGCTCCTGCAAACCTTCGCGCTGATCTTGCACCCCGTCAATCTCGCTGCGGGCTGCCTGGATCAAGCTCTCGATCTGCGCCAATTGACGCGCATGAGCACGGTCCAGATCTGCCTGGCTGCTATACAAACGCAATAAGGTGGTATCGGATTGCCGCTGCCGGTCCTGAGCTTCCCGCGCTGCGCGGTTGGCTTTGAGTTCTTCGGCGGTAGGTGCGGCGGGTATCACCTCACGAACACGTCCGTTGGAATCCAGCACCTCATAGCCACGGCTGACAAATTCAGGCGGCACCCGATTGCCCAGTACCGTCACGCCCTTGTCGTCGACATAACGATACAACTGGGCCTGACCAAAAGCAGCACTACAGATCAGCAGCCCGGCTATCACGCCGGCAAAAGACCTCAGCATAAATCAACACCCCTGTCCCTGGAGCCGTGGCTCCCAGTGCATATCCCGACAACCTGCGACAGGGCTGCCGAGTTAAATGCCGAACTCGTCGCGGTACGCCTGCACAGCTGGCAGGTGGTGGCGCAAATCGGCGTCTTCTTGCAGGAAGGCGAGCACCTGGGTCAGGGAGACGATACTGACGACCGGAATGCCGAAATCGCGTTCGACTTCCTGGATCGCCGACAGTTGACCCTGACCGCGCTCTTCGCGGTTCAGAGCAATCATCACGGCTGCCGGCTCGGCGCCTTCAGCCTTGATAATCTCCATCACTTCCCGCACGGCGGTGCCCGCAGTGATCACATCATCGATGATCAACACCCGGCCCTTCAGAGGCGCACCTACCAGGCTGCCGCCCTCGCCGTGATCCTTGGCTTCCTTTCTGTTGAAGCAGTATGGCACATCGCGATCAAAACTTTCAGCAAGGGAAACGGCTGTCACGGCCGCCAGGGGGATGCCCTTGTAGGCCGGGCCGAAGATCACGTCGATATCATCGAGTTCACTGTGAACGAAGGCCTGAGCATAAAAGCGACCCAATCGCCCCAGGGCCGAGCCGGTGTTGAACAGGCCGGCATTGAAGAAGTAAGGGCTCTTGCGTCCGGATTTCAGCGTGAATTCGCCAAAGCGCAATACCTGTTTATCCAGAGCAAAACGTATGAATTCCCGCTGATATTCGTGCATTGCTACCCTCTTCTTAACAAAATTCCCTCAGGCTCGGTTATCATACACGTTCGATTTTGGGGGAGCCATGTATGCGAATTATCAGTCTGAATGTCAACGGCGTCGAGGCGGCGGCCGCCCGGGGTCTGTTTGACTGGCTGCGCACACAGGATGCAGACGTCATCTGCTTGCAGGATATCCGCGTTACCGCCCCCGAGCTGGAGCACGATCCCTACTGGATCGACGGCTACTGGCAATACTGTTTCGAAGCGGAAGTACCTAGCCAGGGCGGCGTGGCGATTTACACCAAAACCGCCCCCAAGGCGATCATCATGGGGCTGGATTTCGAGCTGGCGGATCGTTACGGCCGCTACATCCAGGCCGACTTCGACAAGGTCAGCATTGGCTGCCTGTTGCTGCCCTCCGGGCGCCATGGCGACGCCGACCTGAACCAGAAATTCAAGTTCATGAACGACTTCACCGGCTACCTGAACAAACAGCGGCGCAAGCGTCGCGAGTTCATCTATTGTGGCTCGCTGTACAGTGCGCACCTGAAGCTGGATGTGAAAAACTGGCGTGACTGCCAGAACGAGCCGGGCTTCATGGCACCAGAACGCGCCTGGATGGACGAGATCTTCGGCAACCTGGGTTATGTCGATGCGCTACGTGAAGTGACCCGCGAGGCCGAGCTGTATAGCTGGTGGCCGGACAGCGAGCAGGCAGAGAACCTGAATCTGGGCTTGCGCTTCGATTATCAGATTCTGACCCCTGGCTTGCGGCGCTTTGTGAACAATGCACAGATTCCCCGCAACGCACGCTTTTCGCAGCACGCGCCGGTGATTATCGATTATGACTGGACGTTGAGTATTTAAGCGGCATTGGCTTTTGCCGGTAAATTCGCGGCGGGCCGCCGCTCCCACAGAGGCCTCCGCTCCCACCCACAGAGACTGCGGCTCCTATCGGTGCCGAGATTCAACCCGGTAGGAGCCGCGGCCCCGCGGCGAAGGTTTTTGCCTGCCAGCGCACCCCCTACTTGATGATGCGCCAGCAGAACGGATAGCGGTACGCCTTGCCCTCGTTGGACTTGATCGCGGCGATGATCATCAGCACCACCGCCCCGATGATCACACCCCAGATCAGCAGAAACCCGATAAAGACCACCATCAGCAGCACGCACAGCAACCCCGCCAGCGCAACGCTGATCTGGAAGTTGAGCGCTTCCTTGCCCTGGTCATCGATAAAGGGATCCTGATCCTTCTTCAACTGCCACACCAAGAGCGGCCCAATCAGGCTGCCAAACGGAATCAGGCAACCAAGAAACCCGGAAACATGCGCAATCAGCGCCCATTTGCGTGCCTCTGGGCCAGGCAGCCCGGTATCTACCACGGTTTGCGTTTCATCAATCATTGCCGGACTTCCCGTTGAAGCTCAGTTAACAGGTTGCTTGTCGAAGCCTATATCGCAACCCCTATCCCACTTCGCTAAAACCGATTACTCGGTTTCCAGCGCAGCCAGTTGCAATGCAAACAGTTGGTCAACACCCTGCCTGGCCAATGCCAGCATAGCATTCAGCTCTTCGGCACTGAACGGCGCGGCTTCAGCGGTGCCCTGCACTTCGATAAAGCCGCCCTTGTCGGTCACCACGACGTTCAGGTCGGTGTCGGCAGCAGAATCTTCCAGGTAATCCAGATCCAGCACCGGCTCGCCCTGGTAGATACCCACGGACACGGCAGCAATCATCTGTACCGCCGGTACTTTCTTCAGCGAACCGCGCTGCTTCATGACCCGCAACGCATCGACCAGCGCCACGCAGGCACCGGTGATGGAAGCAGTACGAGTGCCGCCGTCGGCCTGAATCACATCGCAGTCGATATACAGGGTATTTTCGCCCAGGGTTTTCAGGTCCACCGCGGCACGCAGCGAACGGCCGATCAGACGCTGAATCTCCAGGGTACGGCCGCCCTGCTTGCCACGGCTGGCTTCGCGCTGCATGCGGCTACCAGTGGAGCGAGGCAGCATGCCATATTCGGCGGTAATCCAACCCTGACCCGAACCGCGCAGAAAGCGCGGAACGCCGGCCTCGACGCTGACGGTGCAGATCACCTTGGTATCACCAAACTCCACCAGCACGGAGCCTTCGGCATGCTTGGTGTAATGTCGAGTCAGGGTTACCTGACGCATCTGATCGGCTTCGCGGCCACTGGGACGTTTCATTTTTTGAATCCTTGTATTGCAAGTATGTGTGGCTGGGATTATACGGTGCCAGCAGGCGGGGCGACACCTGAGACTGCGCGGGGGTACAATGCCGGTCCGTTTACGCACTCCTTTGCATCAAGAGGCCCACCGATGGTGTATAGCATGACCGCCTTTTCGCGCTGCGAATTGAGCACAGATCAGGGCAACCTTGCCTGGGAAATCCGCTCGGTCAACCATCGCTACCTGGAGCCGACCCTGCGCCTGCCAGAGGCCTTCCGCGAACTTGAAGGCCCATTGCGTGAGCGCCTGCGCAAGGAGTTCGCCCGTGGCAAACTGGAATGCACGCTGCGCTTCAACCCTGCTCACCAGAGCGCTGACGGGCTGCAACTGAATCAGCCCCTGGTCAGCCAACTGGTCGCGGCGGCCACGCAGATCAGCCAGCAACTGGACAATCCGGCACCGATCAACCCCCTGGAGATCATGGCCTGGCCCGGCGTGCTCGGCGGCGCCCAGGATGATCAGGCGCAGTTGACCGCACAGGCCAGCCAGCTATTCAGCCAGGCCGTTGACGACCTGAAAGTCCAGCGCGCCCGTGAAGGTGCCGAGCTGAAGAAACTGCTCGAAGAGCGCCTGGTATCTATTTCCGAGCGCGTGGCCACTCTGCGGCAGATGATGCCCAGCCTGCTGGATGCGCACCGGCAGAAGCTGATCGACCGCTTCAACGAAGCGCGCCTGGAACTCGATGGCACCCGCGTGGAGCAGGAACTGGTGCTGCTGGCGCAGAAAATCGATGTGGCCGAGGAGCTTGATCGGCTCGACACGCATATCACCGAAACCCGCCACGTACTCGGCGGCAAGGTGGCGATGGGCCGGCGGCTGGACTTTCTCATGCAGGAGTTCAACCGCGAGGCCAATACCCTGGGCTCCAAGGCGATCGACAGCCGCAGCACCCAGGCCGCGGTCGACCTGAAGGTCTATATCGAGCAGATGCGCGAGCAGGTGCAGAATATCGAATGACCCGGGCACATTAATCCGCTGCCCCTTTAGAGCATCACTTTGGCCAGAGCAACGCTACAGCGCCCCAACGTCTACCGTCAGCCAGGCTTTCTGCCCTTTGTCATTGCCCGGCTGATCGCGGTATTCGCCATGCAGATCCAGGCCATCGTGGTGGCCTGGCAGGTCTACGAGCTGACCAATGATCCGCTGTCGCTAGCCTATGTCGGATTGGCGCAGTTTGTGCCCATGGTGCTGCTACTGATGCCCGCCGGCGATCTGATCGACCGCTTCGACCGCAAGCGCATTCTGGCGCTGAGTTGGGCCGGGGCGGCGCTGTGCAGCGCGGCCCTGCTCTGGCTGTCGCTGAGCGATACCCAGGATGTGTACTGGTTTTACCTGGCGCTGGCGCTGTATGGCAGCGCGCGGGCCTTTATTGGGCCGGCGCTGCAAAGCCTGCTACCGCAGATCGTCCCGCGTGATCACCTGGCCCAGGCGATTGCCGCCAACAGCATGATCATGCGCACCGCGACCATTCTTGGCCCGGTACTTGGCGGCCTGCTGTTTGCGCTGGGCGGTGGCGAGCTGACCTACTCGGTATGCCTGCTGTGTTTCGCCGGTGGCCTGGTGCTGCTGTACCGGGTGCCGGTGCACTATGCGGAGAAAATGCAGGCCCTGGAGGCAACAGCCTGGAAGCGCTTTACCGCCGGGATCGGTTTTATACGCTCGCGGCCGATCATTCTCGGCACCATTTCACTGGATCTGTTTGCGGTACTGCTCGGCGGCGTAGTCGCGTTGCTGCCGATCTATGCCAAGGAAGTGCTGCACGTCGGGCCGGAGGGCCTTGGCGCACTGCGCAGCGCCATGGCCATCGGCGAGATCATGGTCGGCATGTATCTCAGCGCGCGGCCCTTCAACCGCCATGTGGGGCGCACCATGTTTATCGCGGTAGCGATCTTCGGCGTGGCCAATCTGGTGTTTGCGCTATCGACCCTGTTCTGGCTCTCGTTTATCGCGCTGATGGTCGCTGGCGCAGCGGACATGGTGAGCATGTATATCCGCTCGGCGCTGATCCAGTTTTCCACTCCAGACAGCATGCGTGGCCGCGTCAATGCGGTGAATATGCTGTTTATCGGCTCATCAAATGAGTTGGGGGTGTTTCGTGGCGGCACCAGTGCCGCCTGGTTTGGCGTGGTGCCGGCAGCGATTATCGGCAGCCTGTGCACTTTGGGTGTGGCCGGCGGGCTGGCGCTGGGCTTCAAATCCCTGCGCCAGGTAAATCGCTTTGAAGACGCCTCGCCGGCGAATCGCACCGACGGCTCGACTCAAGCCTGAGGCTTGCCGATCAGCTCGTGCAGCAGCGCAACATCGTCCTCCAGCACCAGAACCGCTTCCGCCCGGCGGAACGCCACCTCGGCATGCTGTTCGGCGATGGTACGAAACTGCTCGCCGCGCTCAGCCAGCGCTTGCAAGGCCTTTTGCAGGCGCACCTGCACCTCGACCAGGGCAGCACCATCGCGGGCGATGGGCGTGAAGATATCCTCGAACAGGTCTTCCAGCCGCAGAGCGGGGATCCACACCTGCGGGCAGCAGGTCTCTTCGCTCGGCTGCGGCTGCGCGTTACCTGGCCAGCAGGAGAGAATACGTACGGCGCGGCCAATCACATCAATGGCTGTGCCCGGATCATTCATCGACGGCGACAGTGCCCGCGAGGCGATCTCGGCCAGCACCGCCAGGCCGAAGCGCGGATCCTGATCGAATGAGCGCTCCTTGCCCACGGTGAAGGCAGCGCGCAGATCGTCCATGCATGCGTCATCCGCACCAGCGGTTATCCAGGCCAGCGGGCGCGCCTCATGGACAAAACTGCCCGGCAAGCTGCTCACATACACCTGTAAACCGTGCTCCTGAGCACAACTCGACAGCTCGCTCGCATCAAGATGCTGTACATAACCGATGCTGGCGGCGTAAAGCGGGATCAAACCATCCGGGAGCTGTCCGTCCAGCCAGGGGTGGCCGCCAATACAGGGATCATCGACACGATCCTGAAGCGCCTTGAGCGCTGCCTGCTCTACCCGATCCGTTGTATCACCCACCCTGCCGAATAACGACAGATGATCAATCCAGCGCAGCATGGTGATCACGATGATCAGGATCACCAGCAACGTGAAGGCGAACAACACCACCCGCCCCCGCTCGCCGTAAGCCTCTGTGCTGAGCGCAATAATGCCGACCAGGCTGAACAGAAAGGAGCCGATAAAGGTGCCGAGTACGTTCTGCGTGGTGGTGTCCTGCATCAGCAGCCGTATGGCCCGCGGCGTGACGCTGGAGGTGGCCGCAGCATAGGCCGAGACCATGACCGTCAGCGAGAAGGTGGTAACCGTCAGCATGCTCGAGGCGAGAATATTGAGAATGGTTTCCACCGAATCGGCGCCAATGCTCACCGGCAAGCCTTCAGGCATCGCCCGCTCAGCCGCGGTCGCCAATAGCGCAGCAAACACCGCCAGCAGGGCGAACAGTGCCGCGCGCACCCAGAGCATCCGCGTCAACTGGGCCAGCAGCCATTGCCATTTCGAGATCATGCAGTACTCCGGAACAGGACGGCGCGCGGGCCAGGAGCCGCTAGAATAGCGCCAACGGCGCGCAGGTAAAGCGCAGAGTCATGACGCAGCCGCGCAATGTCCCTATAATCACCCGATTATTCAAGCCGTTGACCCGCAGGACTCCCCCTGATGACCCAAGCCACTGGCACCCTGTACATCGTTTCTGCCCCCTCTGGCGCAGGCAAAACCAGCCTGGTGAAAGCGCTGATCGATCAACTCGACAGCCTGCGGGTATCTGTCTCGCACACCACCCGGGCCATGCGTCCTGGCGAACTGGATGGCGTCAATTACCACTTTGTCAGTCGTGACGCCTTTATCGACCAGGTGAAGCAGGGCGATTTTCTTGAGCATGCCGAAGTGTTCGGCAACCTCTATGGCACCTCCCAGAGTGCCGTGGAAAAAACCCTGGCCCAGGGCCACGACCTGATTCTGGAAATCGACTGGCAAGGCGCGCAGCAGGTACGCCACGCGCTGCCTCAGGCCCGTTCGATCTTTATCCTGCCGCCGTCGCGCGACGCGTTGCGCGAGCGCCTGACCAACCGCGGCACCGACGACAATGGCGTGATCGAAAAACGCATGTCCCAGGCGCGTGACGAAATCAGTCATTACGTGGAATACGATTACCTGGTTATCAATGACGACTTCCATACCGCCCTGGATGATCTCAAGGCCATCCTGCGCAGCCACCGCTTGAGCCAGAGCTGCCAGCAGGAACGCTATCAGGGCATGTTGGCAGCGCTCTTGTCAGACTAGGGCTGCATTCAGTACACTGCACGGTCCTGCGACCCGTTCTGGGCGCGTCGAGTTACGTTATTTACGTTATTAAAGCCGTTCCGGAGTACACCCATGGCCCGCGTTACCGTTGAAGACTGCCTGGAAAATGTAGAAAACCGTTTTGAGCTGGTTATGCTGGCCACCAAACGTTCGCGTCAGCTAGCCACCGGCGGCAAAGAGCCGAAGGTAGCCTGGGAAAACGACAAGCCCACCGTAGTCGCCCTGCGTGAAATCGCCGGCGGCCTGATTTCCAACGAGATTTTGGCACAGGAAGCCATTCAGGATCAGCAGGAACCGCTGTACTCGATGGAATCAGATCTGGACGAGTAACTGCCATGCGCAGGTCAGTGACAGGCCGCCACAGGGCGCCAGCCACTGGCGCCGATATCTGCGCACCCGTTACCTGGAGAGCCCTATGTCTGGCATAGAGGCTTTCGCCGAACGACTAGACCGTTATCTTGAGCCGGACCAGGTCAACCTGGTCCGGCGTGCGTACTTCTACGCCGAGCAGGCCCACGATGGCCAGACCCGGCGCAGTGGCGAGCCCTACGTCACTCATCCCCTGGCAGTTGCCCACATCCTTGCCGATATGCATATGGACCATCAGAGCCTGATGGCAGCCATGCTGCATGACGTGATCGAAGATACCGGCATTCCCAAGGATGCCCTGGTCAGCCAGTTTGGCGACACCGTGGCGGAACTGGTCGACGGCGTCAGCAAGCTGACCCAGATGACCTTCGAGACCAAAGCCGAAGCGCAAGCCGAAAACTTCCAGAAAATGGCCCTGGCCATGGCGCGGGATATTCGCGTGATTCTGGTCAAGTTGGCTGACCGCCTGCACAACATGCGCACCCTCGGCGCGCTGGCACCGGAAAAGCGCCGGCGTATCGCCAAGGAAACGCTGGAGATCTACGCACCCATAGCCAATCGCTTGGGCATGCACACCCTGAGCACCGAGTTCGAGGATCTAGGCTTCAAGGCCATGCATCCGATGCGCTCGAACATGATTGATCGCGCCGTGCGCAGTGCTCGGGGTAACCGCAAGGAGCTACTGAACAAGATCCTCGAATCGCTGCAGGAATGCCTGGAGCGTCAGGGCATGCCTGGCAAGGTAATGGGCCGCGAGAAACACCTGTACGGCATCTACCAGAAGATGCGCGGCAAGCGTAAGGCCTTTACCGAGATCATGGACGTGTACGCGTTCCGCATCATCGTCGACAAGCCCGATACCTGCTATCGGGTGCTTGGTGCCGTGCATGGCCTGTACAAACCCTTCCCTGGGCGTTTCAAGGATTACATTGCGATTCCCAAGTCCAATGGCTATCAGTCGCTGCATACCACGCTATTTGGTTTGCACGGTGTGCCCATCGAAATCCAGATCCGTACCGCGGAGATGGAAGACATGGCCAACAACGGCATTGCCGCGCACTGGGTCTATAAATCCAAGGACGACGTGATCAACGGCCATCACGCGCGCACCCGCCAATGGCTCAAGGGCGTAATGGAGTTGCAACAGAACGCTGGCAATTCGCTGGAGTTTATCGAAAACGTCAAGATCGACCTGTTCCCGGACGAAGTCTACATATTCACGCCAAAAGGCCGCATCATGGAGCTGCCGAAAGGCTCCACACCGGTCGATTTCGCTTATGCGGTGCATACCGATGTGGGCAACAGCTGCATCGCTTGCCGGGTAAATCGCCGGCTGGCGCCGCTGTCAGAGCCGCTGCAAAGCGGCCAGACCGTGGAGGTGATTACCGCACCGGGCGCGCGGCCTAATCCGGCTTGGCTGAGCTTCGTCATCACCGGCAAGGCGCGCAGCAATATCCGCCACTTCCTCAAGCACCAGCGGCATTCCGAATCCATTGCGCTGGGTGAGCGCCTGCTCGACAAGGTCCTTGCCAGCTTTGATACCACCTTGGCAGAAGTGCCGGCAGAGAATATCCAGCAGGTGCTCCAGGAATGCGATATGGAGCTGATGGAAGATCTGCTCGCCGATATCGGCCTGGGCAATCGCATGGCCTATGTAGTGGCCCGTCGGCTGCTGGCGAATTCCGATCTGGGGAAAGCGGACACCGAGACCATCAGCGCCAACGAGCCGTCCGATGCCGATATCCGGGAGATGCCCCTGGCGATCCGCGGCACCGAAGGGTTGGTGGTCAGCTTTGCACGCTGCTGTAACCCGATCCCGGGTGACCCGATTATCGGTTATCTGTCCTCCGGCAAGGGCATGGTGATTCACCAGGAAAACTGCAGCAAACTGGCGGACAATCGCCACAGCAACGAAAAGACCCTGCATCTGACCTGGGATAAAGACGTCAGCGGCGAATTCACCGTTGAGCTCCAGGTTGAACTGGTCAACGAACGCGGCATCATCGCCCAGCTCGCTGCGGGCATTACCATGGCTGATGCCAGCATCGACAAGATCAGCGTCGATGAGCGTGATGGCCGTGTCAGCGTTGTGCAACTGGTGGTCCGCGTCCGCGATCGCCTGCACCTGTCCCAACTGATCAAGCGGATCCGCGCCCTGACCGGCGTGATGCGCATTACCCGTCTGAAAAACTGAATACATCTGGAGTTTCAATGAACAAGCAAGTGATCACCAGCGACCGGGCACCGGCCGCTATCGGACCCTATTCTCAGGCCATCAAAGTCGGTAATACCGTGTATTTGTCCGGTCAGATTCCGCTGGATCCTGCCACCATGGAAGTGGTCGAAGGTATGGAAAAGCAGATCTGTCAGGTATTCGACAACCTCAGCGCAGTGGCAGAAGCAGCTGGCGGCTCGCTGCAGGACATCGTCAAATTGAATATCTTTCTGACCGATCTGGGGCATTTCGCACTGGTCAACGAGGTGATGACCCGCTATTTCCAACAGCCCTACCCTGCTCGCGCGGCTATTGGCGTGGCTGCGCTGCCGAAGGGCGTCCCAGTAGAGATGGATGGGGTGATGGTCGTCGGCTGAGCTTCAAACCATCGAGTAGGGTGAGGCGTTGCCGCCCCATCCCTCTCACAGAACCGTACGTACGGGCCTCGTATACGGCTCATGTAAACATTTATCCCTAAATTACAGGGACACAGAGTCCTACTCTCTGAG
>Ga0163216_100678_pt1 | contig 40563 bp, 46 predicted proteins | sample SynspAceP_FD_167610 | JGI IMG/M metagenome (GOLD analysis project Ga0163216, IMG submission 167610) | Saline lake microbial communities from Ace Lake in Antarctica - Synechococcus sp. Ace-P (Illumina Assembly) | ecosystem: Environmental > Aquatic > Non-marine Saline and Alkaline > Saline ...
CGTCAATGCATTGAACAGTGTGGACTTGCCGACGTTGGGCAGCCCGACGATGCCGCATTTGAAACCCATGGGATTGATGTCCTTCACGTGAGTGTTTTCGGCTTTGTATGCCAGTGACGTGTCGCGTCAAGGGGCGATCAGCCCTTACCGCCAGCGTCGGGGCGCAAAAGGGGTAATCGGAGGCCTGTTTGGTCGGGATGGGGCCTTTTCCCTAGCCATTCATCCGTTTTGCTGCCTGTCGGTCAGACTGCGATGCCGGGACGATAAACATCATTACGGGGAGGACTGCCAAACTTGCGCGAATACTCCCGGCTGAACTGTGTGGGACTTTCATAACCGACCTCAAAGGCGGCTGAGGATACCGAAAACCCGTCCATAGAGATCAGCCGGCGCGCTTCCATCAAGCGCAGGTCTTTCTGGTACTGGAGCGGTGTGGTTCCGGTGATCTGCTTGAAATGCTCGTGGAACGATGACGGGCTCATACCCGCTTCATCGGCAAGTTCAGTCACAGTCAGCGGCCCGCGATAGCCAGTCTGGATCCGGCCAATGGCGCGCGATATCCGACTGGCATGGCTGTCACGCTGCATCAATTGCCTGATCATTCCGCCGTGGTTGGCCATCAGCATCCGGAAATGAATTTCCTTGAGGATCAAGGGCGCCATGACCTTTGCTTCAACCGGATAATTGGTGAGGGCAAAATACCGTTCCAGCGCATCGACAAGCGCTGTATCGGTTGCGCCGGCAGTGAGTGCCTGCGCCTGGCGTTCATTGAGAGCGGCTTCTCCGACGTCCTCGTGGAGGCTTCTCAAAAGGGTGATGTCCACTGCAACAATCATCGCCAGATAGGGACGTTCGGCGGAGGCTTCTATGACGCGCGCCGCAACGGGCAGGTCATGACTGACAAACAGAGATTCGCCCGAGCCGGAGATGACGCGCTTGTCGCCGATGGCCACTTCCTTGCTGCCTTGTAGGTTCAGGCAGATGACCGGGTTGTAAACCGTTGACTCGAAAGCGTTCGGTCTGGTCTGACGGTGAACATAGAGGCCGACGATGCTGGTTTCGCTACTCGTAACAGTATCAGTGCTCTTGCCGAGGAATTCATCCACGCGTCGTGCCAGATCCAGTATCGCCATGAGTTGCCCTTTCGCCTTTCAGGGATAGGCCATCCGGTGCATTGGGTCACTCTCTGATTTGGAGTTCTGGAGGATCAGGCAAAACTCCCGGAGAATCCTGCAGGCTGGACGGCGGTTCAACGGCTAACTTGCGGTCACATTGAACCGCAAGGAACCTGACATGACTGATCCAATCGCACTTATCACCGGCGGCAGCCGCGGCCTGGGCCGCAATGCCGCGCTCCATCTTGCCCGGCAGGGCACGGGCGTCATCATCACCTATCTGTCGCGTGCTGATGAGGCCGCGGCTGTGGTCAAGGAAATCCAAGCCCTCGGAGGCAAGGCAGCTGCACTTCAACTGGATATAGGAAATACCGCGCAATTCACCGATTTCGCTGACCGACTGGCCGAAGCGCTGGAGAGGGAGTGGGGCCGAGGCACGTTTGATTATCTCGTCAACAATGCCGGGATGGGCATCAATGCGGCATTTGCCGACACCACAGAGGAGCAGTTCGATACGCTGATGAATGTCCATGTCAAAGGTGTGTTCTTTCTCACTCAGCGGCTGCTGCCTCTGATTGCCGATGGCGGGCGTATTCTTAATGTGTCCTCGGGGCTGGCCCGCTTTAGCCTGCCTGGATATGCCGCCTACGCCACCATGAAGGGCGCCATCGAGGTCCTGAGCCGGTACCTGGCCAAGGAACTGGGGCCGCGTGGCATTGCGGTCAACGTCATTGCTCCCGGTGCGATCGAGACTGATTTCGGCGGTGGTGCTGTTCGCGATATTGCTGATGTGAATGCCTTTGTGGCGGGCAACACCGCGATGGGTCGCGCCGGACTGCCTGATGACATTGGCGGCGCGGTCGCCAGCATCCTGCTTGGCGACAACCAGTGGATGACTGCACAGCGGATTGAAGTGTCGGGCGGCATGTTCCTCTAATCGCCCGGAGGCGCTTGTTGTTGCCTGGCAGGGGCCATCAACGTTGCTTGCAAGGCTGGGGGCCGGTGACGATGGCTGGCCCTTGCTGTCCGTTCGGTCAACCGGTTTGAAAGGTTCTTGTGCGATCTTGGTCCTGCCTAAGATCCGGGAGAGACCGCCATGGAAACCGAGCTTGCTACCTGGCATTTCGTTGTCGCCGGGATGATCTTTGCGCTGTTCGGCGTGCTTGCGCATGTCATCCGGGCGGTGTTCAACGTGTTCCCGGACAAGATTTCCGATACCCCGGTGGTCAATATTCTGGTTTCCAGTGACTACAGCTGGGCGGATCATCTCTGGGGTACGGAATTTGACGACGCCGGCTATTACCGTCTCGACAGTCTGAAAAATCTACGGCTTTCCGTGGCCTTTTCGGTCTTCGGCGGTCTGGCAGCGATGTTGCTGATTGACGGTGCTGGACTCGGTATTGCGACCCTGATCGAGATGGGCATCAGCGGCTTTGTTGATCTGTTCTGGCAACGGATTGCCGAGCTGTGATGCGGCATCCTGCCGACTCACGCCGGACCTATTTTGACGCCCAATACGCATCGGCCTTGCTGATATAGCTCGAGCGGTCTTGGTTCCAGCGGTCGCGCACATCAGCATTGAAGTTGAGATAGAGCTTGTCGTCGACGATGGTGAATTGCTCCGGCTCGATCGCGGCCTTGGCACCCTGGGCCGCCGCATAGGCGCAGTAACCGCCATATTGCGGTGCGTATTTGGCCGGATCCGCTTCGAATGCGGTTTTGTGCGTGGCGGAAGCGAACTGGTAGATGGCGCCATCATGGGTGGCGGTGATGTCCGGGTTACCCGGAACCGGCTTTGCTTGGGTGAAATAGGCGACCGGATCGTAGCCCTGGATGGCGATACCGTGGAAGCTGAGGTTGGTCTCGCTGGCGGTTGCAGCACCGCTGAAGATTATCAGGGCGAGAAACGGCAGGCCGAGAAAACGGCTGACAAAATTGAATATGAGCATGGACGGGTTTCCTCACGGACTTGTGGAGTGAGGATGATAGCGAGTTTGCCGTTCAACCGGGAATGACGATCGTGTGAGCGATTAGGAGAGCCCAAAAGACGCTACAGCGTTGATGGCCGGCGGATCTGGAAGCCGGTCTTGTCCTGTACAAATCCGCAGTTGCGGTAGAAATCGAGTGTCGCGGGGTTCTTTGAACCACTCAACAACATCACCTTGTAGCAATCCATCTCCCAGGCGTGGCTGAACCCATGCCGGATGAGAGCGCCAGCGTACCCGCGCTGGCGATGCGCGGCGTCGGTGACAACGCTCTCGATCAATCCGTAGGGCGCGCCGCCGCGGGTAAGGTTGGGGATAATGATCAGGGTTATCGTGGCGATCGGCAGATGGTCGGCAATCGCCAGCAACACTGTCATGTAGGGATGGGCCAGAATCTCGTTGAAACGATCGCGCGCCAAGTCGTCGCCCATCTCGGCGTCGTTGGGTTGCAGCTGTTGGTAAAGTTGGAGCAGTGCGGACAGGTCGCCGGGCTGGGCTTCTCGGATCTCGAAATCTGCGCGGTCCATTTCCGTCATTCGTCCTTCTTGCCGAACAGCTTCTTCAACATATCGGCCATAGGGCCAGACGTCGGCAGGACCTTCGGCTGCGCTGAATTGCGTGCCTGGCGGATGTGTGATTTTGCGGCCGGAGCGGATTTGCCCTTGTCCGGTGTCGGGGCGGGCTTGTCAGGCTTCGGTGCTGCCGTCCCGGTCGCTAATGCGATCTTGTTGAGAAAGCTTGCGTCGTCTCCCCGTGCAATTAGCTCGGCATTGTCGGCAATGGCGTCAAGCAGCGGCTCAAGCCATTCGGCATCTGATTTGGCGAAGTCACCCAGCACGTGCGGATTGACGCGGTCTTTGTGTCCGGGATGGCCGATGCCGATCCGAAGCCGCTTGTAGTCTTTGCCGCAATGGGCATCGATGGATTTGAGGCCGTTGTGGCCGCCATTGCCGCCGCCGACTTTGAGCTTGAGTTTGCCGGGTGCAAGGTCAAGCTCGTCATGAATGACGATGATGTCGGCAGGGCTGAGTTTGTAGAACCGCATGGCTTCGCCAACGCTGTCGCCTGACAGGTTCATGAAGGTCATGGGTTTGATGATCAGTGCTTTTTCGCCGGCCAGTGTGCCTTCGGCGATTTCACCCCGGAATTTTTTCGAAAATCCGGAAAACGAATGGCGGCGGGCAATTGCGTCCGCCGCCATGAAACCGACATTGTGCCGGTTCTTGGCGTATTGAGAGCCGGGATTTCCAAGTCCTGCGATGAGCAACATGGAGCCTGACCCTCAAAAATCCGCCAAGCGGCTTATTCTGCGTCGCCTGTCGCTGCTTCTTCGGCAGCGTCGTCATCGCCAGCGGCGTTGTCGTCGCTCTTCAGACCGGCAGGTGCTGCAACGGTGGCGATGGTGAAGTCGCGATCAGTGATCGTCGGCTCAACGCCCTCAGGCAGCTTAACATGCGAGATGTGGATGCCGTCGCCGATTTCCAGACCGGTGAGATCGACAACAATCGAATCCGGAATGGAGTTGGCGGGGCAATGGCACTCGACCGTGTGACGCACGACGTTGAGAACGCCGCCGCGCTTGAGGCCCGGGGACTTCTCTTCGTTTTCGAAGTGAACCGGAACTTCAACAGTCACCTGGGTGTTCTTCGACACGCGTAGGAAGTCGACGTGCATCAGGAAGTCACGGACCGGATCAAGCTGATAGTCTTTCGGCAGCACGGAGTGCTTTTTGCCGTCGACTTCGATGGTCACGAGAGTGGTCAGGAAACCGCCGTCGTGGATCTTCTTGGTCACATCCTTGCGCGAAAGCGCGACGGAAATAGGGTCTTTGTTGTCACCATAGATGACAGCGGGAATCAAACCATTGCGGCGAAGTTCACGGGCGGACCCCTTACCAACCTGTGCGCGCGCCTCGGCCTTAAGCTCATATGCAGCATTACTCATGGCATATATCCTTTCGAGGTTCTAATCTGGGGCTGTTTTTCGGTGATCGGCTTTGCCGGTCCTAAAAAACATCAAGCGCCGTTTCCGGCGCCTCATCCGCGTTGCCTCCAAGGGTGTCTGCACGGACGGGCGTGCTATAGCGGAGCAACCACGCGAATGCAAGCTTTGCGGGCTGTGGCAGGCTTTCGAGATCATCGGGTTTGGAATTCCGGGATCAGCGGCAGGCCGGTGAGCGAGCCGGCGAAGCTGGCTGTGACGAAAGCGGTGAACAGGAGGGCAAATGCCCAGACCGCGTTGGTTGCCAAACGGTGCGGTAGCAACGTGCCCGCAAGCACGCCAATGACCGGCACTGCGTGCATTGCATGGGTGGCGAAGAAATGCGGCGCCCGCAAGTCGCCCACTTCGCGCGACCAGCCGACGATCGGCACTGTTGTCCCTGTGACCGGCGTGCCGATCAGGTGGCCGGGCAGTGAAGCCATGGTTCCTGCGACCACCACCGTCAGTATGAACGTCAGTACCAGGCCGAGCGCGATGGACAGTTGCAGTGCTGCTGGCAGACCGGTCCGGGGATTGCGCCAGATGGCAATGCCGTGAACAAGCGTTGCTGATGTGAGCAGGACGGCAAACAGACCCATGAGCCCATAGATGCCCTGCATCACTGGATTGGTGACGTTGAAATGGGAAGCAGTGCCATACATGGCGGCGCCGCTGACCCAGGCCAGTTCGGCAATGATCGCAAAGATGACTGCGCCGGAGTAGAGGCGGTAGCTGCGCCGCGCGGTCATGCCGACCGGGAGCCAGCGGGCGAAAAAGGCGAGCGTCAGCAGATAGAGCGTCAGCGCGATCTGGAACTTGATCGGTTTGAGCCAGACATTCTCGCCCAGAAACTGTCGCGAATCGAGCGACATGGCTGCCAAGATGGCAGTCATCGACAGGCCGATCAGCAGCCCGGTTGCCGCAAACAGCGGCTCTGCATCAAACAGGCAGGGATGCCTGACCGGGCGGTAGTAGGAAGCCAGCGCAATGTCGGTCATGCCAGACCTCCCGAGACCCGGGTTGAGAACCGGCCATGAACCAGACGCAGGCCGAGAAATGCCAGCAGGCCGATGGGGCCAAACAGAAAGGTGAGGACCAGGCAGGGCAGCACCAGAAGATGCGGGATGGCTGCGCGCCGCGCCGTGCGCACTTCCCAGGCTCCGATGAAGAGGTCGAAGGCCAGATAGTGCAGCCAGCCGGCGAGAGCGACTGCCGGATTGGTGAAGAGCAGCATCACGTCGGGCAGGCTGCCGAACCCGCCCTCGGCACCCGACCAGTGGGCAAGGATGAGTGCCGTGTAACCAAGCGACAGGATGACCGGAATGACAAGTCTGGCTGCAAGCTGGGTTAGCTTCGGCGCAAAAGGGGACAGAGCCAAAGCCAGCCAGCCGGCCATGGCTATTGGGCCTGAGAGTTGAAAGAGGGCGTCGGGGTGCATTGAAAAATCTCCATCTGGACAGTGACAAGATGTAAGCTGAAGTTTTATCTTGCCATTGTCAAGATGAAATTGACGCTGTCCAGATGGCGGGTTATTGAGTGGTCATGCTCAAATCAAAAGATACCTACCACCATGGCGACCTGCGCACGGCGCTGATCAAGGCCGGTGAAGCCGTGCTGGCGGAAACCGGGGTCGTGGGGTTTTCCCTGCGCTCCGTGGCCAAGCGCGTCGGCGTCAGCCACTCGGCGCCGGCGCATCATTTCGGCGATGCAAAAGGTCTGCTCGACGCGCTGGCCTCAGAAGGGTTTCGCCGCTTTCTTGCCGCCATGAAGGCGCGACAAGCAGCCGAGACCAGCGGTGACGCGCGGCAGCAACTGGTTGCATCCGGCCTTGGCTATCTGGACTTTGCGATAAGTTCGCCAGCCCTGTTTCGACTGATGTTTGTGATCGACAAGCCCGAACCCAAGTCATCCGATCTGGCCGCCGCCGCAGAAGCGTCTTTCATTCATCTGGCTGATGGTGTCGCCCGGCTGCGTGGCGTTTCGCCTTTCGAAGCGCCTGCGGCGATGACTGATGTGATGGCAATCTGGAGCATGGTGCACGGTTTTGCCGAACTTTACATTTCAGGGCGGATCGGCCCTCTGGACTGCAAGCCGATTCTGGATCGCGACGCCCTTCTCAAGGAGCTCCTTGAGCGGGCGATGGCCTGAATTCGCATCGACAATCAGCTGTTGAGCAATTGACGCGTCATCCGACAGCCTCTAAGTTTTAATCACGGGGTTACGGGTGGACTCCCCGGTGCAGGCGCAAGCCCAAGCTCCGCCCTTCGTATTTATGCGAAGGGGATAATCATGTCCAAATCCATCTCAGCTCACGAATTGTCCAAACTGTCCGGCACCAGTGCCTGGCCGACTGTTGTTGCCTCAACCCGCTGTTTCAAATTTGAAGAAGAGGGGCGGGCCATTGCCGGGTCGGTGTGGCGTGATCATATGGAAATCGAAGCCTGGGGGCCGCAGCTTGCAGGTCTGGGCAAACCAATCATTGTCTATTGCCTGCACGGTCACAATGTCAGCCAGCTGGCAGTGGCGCGATTGCGCTCGCTAGGCATAGATGCCCGGCACCTTGAGGGAGGGATTGATGCCTATGAGGAAATCGGCGGTCTGGTGCTCAAACAGCGTGGCCCTGACGTTCCATTGCTGCTGCCGCATGCAACTCAATGGATATCCCGCGAGAGACCGAAAATTGATCGCATCGCCTTTCCCTGGCTGGTACGCCGCTTCATCGATCCAATGGCAATATTCCATTTTGTCGAGGCGGAGTGGGTCGTCGATATTGGGGAAGAACTCGGAGCGATCCCGTTCGACGTGGATGGCGTCGCCTATTCCCATCACGGAGAGAATGGCGAATTCTGCAGCGTCGACACGTTGCTTGATGTCTTTGGCATCAATGATCCGGCGTTGCGCCATCTGGCCCGCATCGTTCGCGGTGCCGATACCGGGCAACTGGATCTCGCGCCACAATCAGCAGGCCTTTTGGCGCTTTCGCTGGGATTGTCATCAATCGAAGATGATGATCTGGCACAGCTTGAAAAAGGCATGGTGATCTACGATGCGCTGTTTGCCTGGTGTCGTCACGCGACCCATGAGACCCACAACTGGCCATCAGGAAAGGCAGAATCATGAATATCATCGCTCCTCCTTCCTGGTCGGAAATGTTTCGGATCTTCGGGCGCATCGGGCTTTTGTCCTTCGGCGGCCCGGCCGGTCAGATCGCGCTGATGCATCGTGAACTTGTTGATGAGCGCGACTGGCTTGATGAACCACGGTTTTTGCACGCGCTGAATTTCTGCATGTTGCTGCCCGGGCCCGAAGCCATGCAGCTGGCCACCTATTCGGGCTGGTTGCTGCGCGGTGTCGCCGGCGGTTTGTTGGCCGGTCTTTTGTTCATCCTGCCTGGTTTTGCCGTCATCATGGCGCTGTCGGCAGTCTATTTCTACTATGGCGATCTGCCCGTGGTGGCGGGCGTCCTGTTCGGTCTGAAGGCGGCGGTGCTGGCGATTGTCGTCGAGGCGCTGATCAAGGTATCCAAACGCGCGCTCAAGACCCGGCTTGCCTGGTGGCTGTCCGGTTTGGCGTTTGTCGCAATCGCCCTGTTGAAATTGCCGTTTCCGCTGATTGTTCTCGGTGCAGGCGCAATCGGTATCCTCGTTTCAAATCTCCGGCGGACAGGACACGCTGAAGATCAGCCCGCTTCTGAAGACTTCTCGGCTGCCAATTTGCCCGGACTGTCAGGTTTGACGCTGCGAACTGTGCTTACCTGGGGTGCGATCTGGCTGGGGCCGCTTGCTGCATTGTTGTTCCTGCCCGGCATTCCGTATGCTTTTTCAGCGATGGCGTTGTTTTTCTCCAAAGCGGCCATCGTCACTTTCGGTGGCGCTTATGCGGTGCTTGCCTATGCCGGGCAGCAGGCGGTCGAGGTGCATGGCTGGCTGATGCCCGGAGATATGCTCGCCGGGCTTGGGCTTGCGGAAACGACGCCGGGACCGCTGATCCTGGTGCTGGTGTTTGTCGGATTTCTGGGCGGAGCACGAGAGGCCGGACTGGATCCACTTTTAGGCGGATTGCTGGGCGGATCGCTGGCGCTGTTTTTCACCTTCGCGCCTTGCTTCCTCTGGATTTTCGCCGGTGCACCACACATCGAGCGGCTGCGCTCTGTCAAATGGCTGTCTGCCGGATTATCGGCGATCACTGCTGCGGTTGTGGGCGTGATCTGCAATCTGGCGGTCTGGTTCGCGCTTCATGTGCTGTTTGCGCGCGTTGGCACGCGGGAATTGGGGCCGCTGGAATTGCCGGTTCCGGATTTGGCGACGCTCAATATTGCCGCGCTCGCCATCGCCCTCAGCGCGGGCGTGGCGTTGCTCCGGTTCCACGTCAATCTGTTTCTTGTTCTTGGGGCTGCAACACTGGCCGGTATCGCGGTCACATTGCAGCCCTGAACGGTATCAGTCGAACAGGCTTGAGACCGATTGTTCGGCGGCGGTGCGGTTGATGGCTTCACCGATCAATCCGTCGGTAGAAATCACGCGGATATTCGGAGCCGACTGGATTTCTTGCGTTGGCTGGATCGAGTCGGTGATGACAAGCTCCTTGAGTTTCGATGACGAAACACGCGCTACAGCGCCGCCGGACAGCACACCGTGGGTGATATAGGCGGTCACGGATTTCGCGCCATTTTTCAAAAGCGCTTCGGCGGCGTTGCACAAGGTGCCGCCGGAATCGACGATGTCATCGATCAGCAGGCAGTCTTTGCCTTCCACATCGCCGATAATGTTCATCACCTCGGATTCGCCCGGGCGATCGCGGCGCTTGTCAACGATTGCCAGCAGCGATCCCAGCCGCTTGCCGAGTGCGCGGGCCCGCACGACGCCGCCGACGTCAGGCGACACCACAACGACATTTTCCAGCTCATAATTGGATTTGATGTCGCGGGCTATCACGGGGATGGCGAACAGATTGTCGGTGGGGATGTCGAAAAAGCCCTGGATCTGGCCAGCATGGAGATCCAGCGTCAAAATGCGGTCAGCGCCAGCCTCGGTAATCAGATTGGCAACCAGTTTGGCCGAAATCGGTGTGCGACCGGAAGCGCGGCGATCCTGGCGGGCATATCCGAAATAAGGCAGTACGGCTGTGATCCTTCTGGCAGACGAGCGCCGGAAGGCGTCGATCATGATCAGCAGTTCCATCAGGTGGTCATTTGTCGGAAACGAAGTCGACTGAAGAATGAAAACATCCTCACCGCGCACATTTTCCTGGATTTCGACAAATATCTCCTGGTCAGCGAAGCGCCGGACGCTTGCCTTGCCCAAAGGTACATTGAGATAATTGCAAATGGACTCCGCCAAACGCCGGTTCGAGTTTCCTGCGAAAACCTTCATTTGGGACCGCCTATTTTTTCAGCCGCGTCCCTCGATGCGCAGGATCACGCATGAGGACGGGGCGCCACTCCGTTGGCCCGCTTTTTAGCGGGGGATGTGATGATTGCAAGCACCCATCCCGCGAAGGGCACAATTTTTCTGATGAACCTGTTAACAAAGTGACGCCGGCAAAGCACAAGGCAAGCCGAGGTCGGGGCATTCAAAGGCCTCGCCAGGCTATATAATCAGCCAATGAGCGGGTTGCGATTCGTTCCATCACATCAGCCGGCACGGACGCCCATGGGTCGCCGGAGCCGCCAGGGAAAGCTTCCTGGCCCTGTATGCGGGTCAATCTTGTTCCGGCAGGGTCCAGTATGTCCCAAACGTAAAACACGGTCGTCTTGCCATCGAAATTGTCGGCGGAGAAATAGCCCTTCAAGACATGATCGCCACCTAGATCTGAAGCGCTGAGGATTGTTAATCCGCGATTGCGTGCCTCGACTGCCAGTTGCCGCGATAGAGGAGTCACTGCATTCACGGGTGCGCCAATGACCGGCATGAAGCGTATCTGCCCGCGAACCTGACCAGCGGGCAGCGAGGCCTGCGTTTGAGCTGCGGGTGTTGGCTGTCCCGGCGTTTGCGATCCGGGCGCAGGGTTTGCCGCGCCGACGAGTGGATCGAAAACACCTGGCGTTGCCGTGCCGACATTCTGGGGTGTTGCTGATTGGTCCCCGGGAATCGGCTGAAGGGTTTGCTCGGTGCTGTTGCAACCGGCAATCCCTATGGCCAATGCGCCTATTATGCCGATGAATTTGATGCGTTGCATCATGGTTCCCGCCCGTTTCCCGTCCTTGTTATGAAATCCCGGAGGCAGGCCTGTCAATCGTTGACGGAATTTGTCGGGCTGGAGACTGTGCAATGGACGGGCCAAACTGAGATTTATATCTCTATGGAGCGATGATCAGATCGAGTGACTTGGCGGACATTGATTCGGGCGCGTCTGCGGTCGTCAGGTAAGTTTGTCCCAATGTCATGGCCGTGCCAGTTTCAGAATCCATGATGATCATATGCACAAACAACGTCATATCAGGCGCGATTTCGAGTGGGTTTCCGGCGTGAAACATCTGGTGTTCCATCCAGCTCGGCGTGAAACGCGCGCCGACTGAATAACCGCAGGCATTGAGCCGATGCCGGGTCAATCCACGTTCGTCCATAACGTCTGCATGGGCGTCGAACACTTCGCCGAATGTGGTGCCGGGTCTCAGGATGGCAGTGATGGCGTCCAGCGACAGTCTGCAGGCTTCGTAGAGCTCCACATGACGCGGCGTTGGTTCGCCGATGATGATGGTGCGCATCATGGCGGCATGGTAGTGGGCGAACACGCCTGCCCATTCCAGCGTCAGCTGGTCAGTGGCGGCCAGTTGCCTGCGCCCGGCCTTGTAACGGCAAAGCAGGGCATCCTCGCCTGAGCCGATGATAAATTCATTGGCCGGGTAGTCGCCGCCACCGGAAAAAACCGCACCCTGCATGGCGGCAAGGATGTCGGCTTCGCTGGCGCCGTGCTTGATGAGAGGCAAGGCGGCATCGAGCGCTGCATCGGCCAGCACTGCAGCGCGTTTGGCGTAAACGATCTCGGCTGGGCTTTTAATCAGCCTCAACCGGCTGACCAGATAGGATTGGTCAACCAGTTCGGCGAAGTTCTGCAACTGGTTGTCGAGCTTGCGGCAATTGGCGCCGGTCAAGCCGTGGGTGTCGTATTCGACGCCAACCCGTTCGCCAAGCAGATCTAGATCGGACAGCAGGTTTTTCAGATCGAGGGCCGGATCGGCATTTGTCCGGTCGGTCCAGACGACAATCTGCTCGATGTTCGAAGTCTGACGGGCCTGGCGCAGGTCGGCTGAGCGGGTCAGAAGAGTCATCGTGCCGTCGGCCTTGACCACCAGACACTGGAAAAAGCAAAAGCCGAAGGTGTCGTAGCCGGTCAGCCAATACATGCTTTCCTGGGCGAACAGCAGCATGGCGTCGAGTTTCTCTTCGCGCATGCTGGCTGTCAGTTTCTCCAGCCGGGCGGCGTATTCCTCGCGTTCAAAATGCAGGGCCATGGGCGTCCTCCTTGATGGCGATAGCTGAAATTTGGCGTCCATAATCAGGTTCATTTCGATGGGTTGACCGCCGGTAAGAATACCAGTCTCCCTCATCGGCATAGGTGCACTCAGACAGCATTTCGGTACTTAGTCCGGCTTTGCGCAACCTGTCGATCGTGAATTGTTTCAAGTCAAACAGGGAATGGCCGGGTTTGGTTGAGGCTGCAAAATAGGTCTCGTTGGAAGGGGCTTGCTGCACGAAGCGGTCGACGAATTCCGGACCGACCTCATAATTGGACTGGCTGATTGACGGGCCCAGCACGGCGATGATGCGTTCGGGTTTGGCGCCGAGGCTTTGCATTGTCGCAATTGTGCTTTCGAGAACGCCTTCAAATGCGCCGCGCCAGCCTGCGTGGGCCGCACCAATGACACCAGCATCCGGATCGGCGAACAGCACCGGGCCGCAATCGGCTGTCAGCACGCCAATCGCAAGGCCTGGCGTTTGGGTGACCAGCGCGTCGGCCTCGGGACGTTCATCGCGGTTCGCCATAGTGGCTATTTGAACGCGTGGCGAATGAACTTGATGCACGGTGACAAGCCGGTCAGGGCCAAGATCAAACCAGCGGCTGACACGTGTCCGGTTTTCAATGACATCGGTGCGATCATCTCTGGAGCCCAAGCCGACGTTCAAACCGGAGTACAGTCCTTTGGAAACGCCGCCGGCACGGCTGAAAAATCCGTGCGAGATTCGGTCGCCTTCGGATATGCCATCCAAAAGCGCGCTTCGCACCGGAGTTGGTGCGCTGCGGTCAGCCGTCATGATTTGGTCCTCCCGTAGGCCCAGAGGGCAAGCCGAATCCGCAGACCTGGTTTGCCTGCGCTCAGATGGTGGCCATCCGGACACGGTCTGTCAATTGATCCACTCAAGCAGGCTGGGGATCAAAGGGAGTGATTTTCACCGGGCTGCCACTGATCGCAAGCACCTTGAACAGCGCGCCCATCCGGCCTTCGCCTTCACCCGCGAGCCGGTTGACCGCGTCGCGAAGTGCTGCCTGGGTCAAGCTGTCGCGGGTCGATCCGAGTGCGCCAGCGCGCTCCACTATCCCCAGGGCAACAAGAAAATCGCCCTGGCTCATGGGCCGATGAACATGGGCGCCCACTGTCTGTGCTGCCTCGGCCAACGCCTGGAAATCGACATGGCTGGTCAGGTCAGCCTCGCCGGGGCGAACCAAAGGCGGATCGAATTCGTGCCGGAAAACAGCCTGAAGCGTGTCGCCAAAGCCGGTGACCAAGTGGCCATAGTCGATGCTCACAGCGGTGCCGCCGTCGCGCACCACCTTTGCCGCCACGGCTTGCATGACCGCCGATCGTGCGGGCGAGATCTCGAAGATCTCTCCGTCGGGGACACGCGCCTCATCAACGGGCAGGAGCGATGTATCCAGACCGTCCGGACCAAGGCCGAACGCCAGCGCACCGTCGTCATCGAGGCCAACCATTCGTTCGCGAAACCCCAGTGTTGTCTTGACGAACTGGCGAATGGGAATGGCATCAAACAATTCATTGGCGACCACCAGGGTGAAACCTGCGGGGACCTCCTCGATGGCCGTGTGCCAGGAGATGCGCTGCTTGATCCGTACCAGTGTCTGGCGCTGAACGTTGCGCAGGCGCTCGCTGGTTTCAACCATGTGAATGGTGGCGGCTGAATAGAGTTCGGGCGCAAGACGGGCGATCACCCGAATTGCATCCGACATCAAGGTGCCGCGTCCGGGGCCTATTTCGGCTATTCTCACATTTGCAGGCGATCCCTGCGCCCGCCATGCGTGGACCAGATAGATCCCGATCATCTCGCCAAATAATTGCGAGATTTCCGGAGCGGTAATGAAGTCGCCGGACCGGCCGAACGGTTCACGGCTCTGGTAATAGCCATGCTCCGGATCGCCCAGGCAAAGGGCAAAATAATCAGAAATGCGCAGCGGACCTGCCTGCTCAATCAATCGAACGATTTTTTGGGCGAGCGGCGTCATGACAGCGGTCTTTCCAGACTTGCTCATGTGCGTGGTCTGGCGGTGATGACGACCCAGAGGCCAACGAGCAGCATGGGCAGCGAAAGCAGCATGCCCATGGTGAGCCAGCCGCCTGCGAGATATCCAATCTGGACGTCAGGCTCCCGGAAGAATTCGATAAAAATACGCGATAGCGCATAACCGACAACAAAACAGCCTGCGATGAGACCGCGTTGTTTGAACGCCTGGTGGCGGTAGATCAGCCAGGCCAGCACTGCCAGCAACAGCAAACCTTCCAGCGCAGCTTCATAAAGCTGGGTTGGATGGCGCGGGAAGGGACCACCTGTCGGGAACACAAAGGCCCAAGGCACGTCGGTCAGTTTGCCCCAGAGTTCGGAATTGATGAAATTGGCCAGCCGGCCAAAGAACAAACCGACAGGTACAACCGCGCAAACCACATCGAACAAATTGAAGACCGGGATGCTGCGTTTGCGCGCAAACAGGACCATCGCGACGAGCGTTCCCAGCAGGCCTCCATGGAAGGACATCCCACCATTCCAGATCTCCAAAGCACGTATCGGATTGGCTGACACGGCGGCGAAATCATAAAACAGGATATAGCCGATCCGGCCACCGGCTACGATGCCAACGGTCGCCCAAAGCAGGAAATCATCGATATCGAGTGCGGTAATGCGCGAGCCATTGGCGGGCCAGAGCCGAGAGTTCTCAACCAGCATCCGGGCATAGCGCCAGCCCAGCAGAATACCCATTACATAGGCAAGACCATACCAGCGTACCTGCACCGGGCCGACAGCAAAAATCACCGGATCTATGTCCGGGAATGCCATGAGCGACAACAGTGTTGCGGCTAGCTCCAAGGCGGCTTCCTTCCTGTGCGGCGCGCCTTTAAAGGTCGCGCGCCGGTATATTTGTCATGACATCTGGGCAAAATTCCGGCCCGTGTTCCGTCCAATTTGCTCCTGTGACATGGCATGCGGGCTTTGCGCAAGCCTTGCGCCCCATGCTTTGGCTTGCAACTCATCATTGGAGCGCTTACCTCAAGGGTACTAAAAGCCCACATGCAACAGCCCGGATTGACCCGAAACAGGGATGAAGACCATGAACAGCGGATCGAACAGACTTCTCGATGAACTTGCAAAAGTGATGACCGATGCGGCAGGCGCCGCACAAGGCGTGCGGCGTGAAATGGAAACCGCGATGCGCAGCCAGCTCGAACGGCTTCTCAACTCGATGGATCTGGTCAAGCGCGAGGAATTCGAGGCGGTGCGTGAGATGGCGATCAAGGCGCGTGAAGAGAATGACGCGTTGAGCGCCCGGCTGGATATTCTGGAGCAAAAGCACGCGGAAAAGTCTGCCGTTGACGGTGCTGAAGCCGGAAAATCGTCCGCATCCAAGAAGGCTCAGCCCAAGAACGCCTGACTGGCTGTTTTTACCCACTTTTTTTTGCACAGGTTATCCACTGCGTGCCGAGGCTCAAAAAGCCTTATGCGTGAGTCAGTTATGAGTCACGGCGGATTCAGTTTGCTAGCTTGGTCCACAGGCTCGACTGACAAAATGCAGTCGGGGGACTGGCGCTCGGACTCTGCATTTATACACTGATTCTAAATGATGATTCGGAACGGGTGGCAAAAAGCCCCGGCAGAAGTCGCAAGTGCGGACGCCCCGGATCGTGGGTGAATCATGGTAAATGATGTGGTTGTCTGGTTCGCGTTAGAGCGGTTCACCAGGCGCTTGAAATAAAGCTAGGTGGGGCATGAATCTCAGTAATTTCGAATTCGAACGGCACTCCAATCCGGTAGACATGATCGAGTTCGTGGCGGCGTCAAACGACTGGACGTTTGAACGGTCAGGTGAGCACGAGATCGCGATGACGGTCGAGGGGCACTGGACTGATTATCACGTGTCGTTTTCCTGGATGGAGGATTGCGAGGCGCTGCATATCGCCAGCGCGTTTGACATCAAGGTGCCCGATGTTCGCGTTACCGAGGTGATGAAGCTTCTGTCGCATGTCAACGGTCAGGTGCTGATGGGGCATTTCGATCTGTGGCAGCAGGAGCATGTGATCATCTTCCGCCAGTCGCTGTTGCTGGCTGGTGGAGCAGAGCCGACCAACCGTCAGGTTGAGGTTCTGTTGTCGAATGCGCTCGATTCCTGCGAAGCCTATTTCCAGGCTTTCCAGTTTGTCGTCTGGTCCGGGATGGACGCCAAGTCGGCGGTCACGGCGGTGATGTTCGAAACCCAGGGTGAGGCGTAAAATGATTTCTCCCGCCAGTCCTCTCGTGCTTGTCGGCGCGGGCAATATGGGCGGCGCCATGCTCAATGGCTGGCTGGATGCGGGTATGGATCCTGCCTCAATCGTCGTCATTGATCCCAAGCCTTCGGAGGCGATGGCTGGCCTGCTGGCTACCTCCGGGGTTCGTTGTGAGAGCTCTGCGCCTGAGGGATTGACCGCTGGCGTTCTGATGCTGGCGGTGAAGCCGCAGGTCATGGACTCCGTACTTGAGGTGTTGACGGGGCTGGTCGGCCCCCGGACTGTGAGTCTGTCGATCGCGGCGGGCAAGACCATTGCCTATTTCGAGGAACGGCTCGGCGGAGCAATCGTCCGCTCTATCCCGAATACGCCTGCCATGGTTGGGCGTGGCATTACCGGTGCGGTCGCCAATGCGGCTGTCAGCGTCGAGGCAAAGGATGAAATTGACCGCTTGTTATCGGTTTGCGGTCCTGTTGAATGGGTCGAGGATGAAGCCCTCATCGACGCCATAACTGCAGTATCGGGCAGCGGCCCGGCCTATGTTTTTTATCTTGTCGAGTGCATGGCAGAGGCGGGGCGCAAATGCGGCCTGCCGGCGGACCTCGCCATGCGCCTGGCACGCGCGACCGTCACGGGGGCTGGTGAATTGATGCGCCGGTCCCCTGACGGCGCCGCAACGCTGAGGCAGAACGTCACTTCGCCCAATGGCACGACCGCTGCGGCGCTGTCCGTGCTGATGGCTGAGGATGGCATCCAGCCCTTGTTTGATAAAGCCCTGCGTGCGGCGGCGGATCGCTCCCGTGAGCTTGCCGGCTGAGCGACACGGACTCGGAGTATGCCCATGAACCGGACCATCAGCTGGAGTGATTTCGAGAAGGTGGATATCCGCACCGGCACTGTCATTGCTGCCGAACCATTCCCCGAAGCACGCAAGCCGGCGATCAAGATGCGGATCGATTTCGGCCCTGATATAGGCGAGAAAAAATCTTCAGCTCAGATCACCGAGCATTACACGCCCGAAGGGCTGGTTGGACGTCAGGTGATGGCTGTGGTGAATTTTCCGCCGCGGCAGATCGGCCCGTTCATGTCGGAAGTGCTGACGCTCGGCTTTCTTGACGATGCGGGCGCCGTGGTGCTGGCATCGGTTGACAAGGCTGTCGCGAACGGCTCACGGCTGATGTGAGCCTGCGCAGTTTTTCTAGACAACCTTGAGGCCGAGACCGGAAAGCAGGATTGCGGCCTGCTGCTTTGAAATGACGGCTCCCTTGAACCGGGCGGCATCTGCCAAGCTCAGGTTGCCGAGATCGCTGCTGCGCAGATCGGCGCCTTCGAAACGGGCATGGGTCACATTCGCGTCCCGCAGACTGCAGCGTTCAAGTGTTGCTTCGCGGAAATCCACCTCGGTCAGATCAGCACCTTCGAAATCAAGTTCTTCCAGTTCGGACCGGCGGAACGACAATCCGCGAAGCTGGGCGCTGACCAGCAGACAACGTTCGAAGCTGAGGCCAAGCGTGCGCGCGGCGATGAGCTGCATGCCGGTCAGCCTGCAGTCCTGAAACAGAGCGGCGGACAGGGTCGCCCGGGTCCAATCCGTGTTGTTGAGATCGCAGGAGACGAACCGGGTATCGGTGAGATCGCAGGACGAGAAATCCGCACGCGCCGCGCGGCAGCGTACAAATTCGCAACTGTTGAAATCGATCCCCTTCAGCTTTGCTTCAGAGAGGTTCCACCCGACAAAGCGAACCGGTTCGCCATGGAGCCGCAAGGCAGCCTCGATGTCACCCCTGGTTGCCAGGACAGCCGGGTCTGCGGCAAGTTCAACACATGTATCGGTCAAGCGAGGATGCACCTTTCTGATTGAAGAGTTTCGTCAGTCGCAGCCGAGCATGGCCGCAAATGGTGTGGTCTCGTAATTGTCATCGTGGAGTGGATACAGCTAAGCCGGCAAACGCACCGTGGCGCGCAAGCCGCCCATGGCACCGTCAGTCAGTGTGACATCGCCGCCGTGGCTGCGGGCAATGTCGCGGACAATCGCCAGCCCCAATCCGGTGCCGGTCTCGTCCTGATTGCGCGCTGCATCAAGGCGATAAAACGGCCTGAACACGTCCTCGCGCGCGTCGGCTGGAATCCCGGGGCCATCGTCGTCAATGGCAATGGTGAGCCATTTTCCGCGATTTGTTGCGACGATGGAAACTTCATCGGCATGTCGGCAGGCGTTGGAGACCAGATTGGTCAGCAGACGGGCAAAGGCATTGGGCCGCACATTGATCTCGTCTTTGCCTTCCACGGACACCGTGACGGTCGTGCCGCGCAGGCGTCCATCGGCGGCAATCTTCTCGATGACGCTGTTCAGGCTGACGGTGCCTACATCTTCTTCCGCTTCGCCACGGGCAAAAGACAGGTAGCTGTCGAGCATCGACTGCATGTCGTCGATGTCCTTGTTGAGATCATCCATTTCGGGGCCGTCGCCAACCAGCGCAAGTTGCAGCCGGAATCGGGTGAGAATGGTGCGCAAATCGTGACTGACGCCCGAAAGCATCGCCGTGCGCTGTTCGAGCTGGCGTTCGATGCGTTCGCGCATCTTGATGAAGGCGACACCGGCGCGGCGAACTTCGTCAGCGCCACGGGGGTGAAAATCATCCGGCATGCGCTGGCCCTTGCCGAAGCTTTCGGCGGCCTGGGTGAGTTTGATGATCGGCCTGATCTGGCCACGCAGAAACAGGATCGCGATGGCCAGCAGCACCAGCGAGGTGCCGACCATCCACAACAGGAAGATGTGGGTGTTGGAGGCGTAGGCCTGGCTGCGTTTGGCAAAGACCCTGAGGATCTTGTCATCGAGCTTGATCCGCACCTCGACAATGTTGGAATTGCCCACAGTGTCGATCCAGAACGGCAGCCGGATCTGACGGGTGATTTCTTCCGACAAGATCTGGTCAAGGATCGAGAAAAATGGTTTTGGCCGCGGGGCAGGCAGGTCGCCGGGCGGTTCGATGGCGATGTTGAGTTCCAGCCGCTCGCGGGCAATCCGGATGATGTTGTCGTAGCCGGCGTCTTGCGGGAATGTGTCGAGCACATCGATGATGGCCGCGATGTCCCGGGTGACGGCCATCGAGAGCCGCTGGGTGACTGTCTGCCAGTGCCGTTCCATGAACACGAAGGCAATCACTGATTGCAGCAACACCATCGGGATGATGATGATCAGCAGCGCGCGGGCGTAGAGGCGGGTTGGGATGCGTTTGGTGAACCAACGCGTAAAGCGGCGTAAACCATTGGGTGGGTAGCGCTCATATTCCCTGCGGATGGATTCCATGCTGGTCATGTCAGTGTGCCCGGTTGCCTCCTCGGGCGGCGCCTGTCACGGCGCGCGCCTTGCCCTTTATAGCCAAGCGGAAGGGCAAAGAGCTACAGTGAGATTGTCGAATTTGATGTTGGAGCTCTCTGGCGTTTGCGGGGCAGGATCCGCAGCGCACAAAAAAGCCCCGCAACCTGAATTGCGGGGCCCTGTTGGAGGTGCTGCGTGTTTGGGGCTGCAAATCCTGCTGTGGCGTCAGGCGGCCCTGGCGGTCCGGGGCGCAGTCTGCCTGGCACTGCGGCCTGATCCAGTATCAAACTGATCAACCATGCCGGTAAGCTTCTGGGCGCTGCTGGCAAGCTTGTGCATGACGGCAGTGGCTTCCTCGACCATGGCAGCGTTCTGCTGTGTGACCTGGTCCATCTGGTTGACCGCACTGTTGATTTCGGTGAGGCCGGTCGTCTGTTCGCGGGCAGCGGTGGCGATCGAGGCGATATGATCGTTGATCGCGGCAACCTGTTCCGAGATGGTGCCCAGGGCTTCGCCGGTTTCATTGACCAGATGCACGCCGCTTGACACTTCCGTGCCGGATTTGGTGATCAGTACCTTGATGTCCTTGGCAGCACTTGCAGACCGCTGCGCCAGTTCGCGGACTTCCTGGGCGACGACGGCGAAGCCTTTGCCGGCTTCCCCGGCGCGGGCGGCTTCAACGCCGGCATTGAGCGCCAGCAGGTTGGTCTGGAATGCGATCTCGTCGATCACGCTGATGATCTTGGAAATTTCACCCGATGCCGATTCAATGCGCGACATGGCGTCCACCGCATTGGAGACAACGCCGCGGGAATTGACCGTGTTGGTCTGGGTTTTTTCTGCCATGTCCCGAGCTTCTTCGGCGCGGCTTGCTGCGCTTCGGACCGTCGCGGTGATCTCATCGAGCGCTGCCGATGTTTCTTCAAGCGATGCCGCCTGCTGTTCGGTGCGGCGTGACAGGTCATCGGTTGCGGACTGCATTTCCGCAGCACCAGCATTGATTTCGTGGGTTTCGCCACGCAGTTCCGTCATGGTTTGGCTCAGGCGTTCGGCGGCGTGATTGAAATCGGTGCGAAGTTTTTCGAACTCGCCGGAGAAGGGATGTTCAAGTCTGACCTGCAAATTGCCGTTGCTGAGTTCGCTCAAGCCCGACCCCAGTTCGGCAACCGTAGCTTCAACCTGTTGGTCATGGGCCGCTTTTTCGGTTTCCCTGCGGCTGCGTTCCCCATCGGTTTCTTCGCGGCTGCGCATGGATTCTGCCTCAAGTGTCGTTTTCTCGATCACCCCGTTACGCAGGATGGTCAAAGAGCGGGCCAGAGAGCCAATTTCATTGCGCTGACCATCACAGGGAACCTCAATGTCGAGATTTCCGTCTGCGATTGCGGTTGCAACTTTTGTCAGGCGCGGAATGCCGCCCAGAACCTGCTTTGTGACGAATGCCGCGATGGCGGTCGAAGCCAGCAGAACCAGAATGGCAACAATGCCGATTGTCTTAGCCAGTTGGCTGGCCATTGCATCAATTTCAGCTGAACGAACACCTGCATAAAGAATGCCGATCGTCTTTCCAGCCGGAGAATAGATCGGTTCATAGATGGTGTAATAAGGGGTTCCAAGAATTACCGCTTCGCCGCGGAACGTCTTGCCGCTGGTCAGGACCGGATAAACCGCACCCTTCTGCCCCAACTGCGTTCCGACGGCACGGTTGCCATCCGGCTTGATGATGTTGGTCGTCTTGCGCCAGAAGTCCTTGGTCTCGGCATCCCATGCAAAAATCGTTGCGGTCTGGCCGGTCATGCGGCCGATCGTGTCGATCATCTCATGACTTTCGAACGCGGTCGGGATCGTTTCCATTTCAATGCGCTGGACGTTGCCGTCTTTTGCCCAGGTTACAGTGGTTCCTGGAACATCGCGTGATACGATCGTTGCGGCAGTGCGCAGACTTGCGTTCTGACTGTCGATTGCCTGTGCCTGAATGCGGTCGCTGATGTTGGCAGAAACTGCCAGTTCGACCACGCCAAGCGCGAGGAGAAGAAGGCTGATGGTCATAACCGTTACGGTTTTGACAACTCCGAAGCGTGAAAATATTGACATGTTTTTCCCCATGATTTTGGGAAAAAATAGTCATGAATGGTTAAGGAAGTTCCACCTGGGTAGAGTAGTTTTACATAGATTATTGTCTATGTGTAAATTCGACTTCGTGCTTTGAAGATGAGCTTCTCCGCTGGAGAAGCACGCCGGGGTTGTTGCGTGACTATTTCGAATACAACTTTGCTGTCTGTGCAGCCGTTGCATGGATGAAGCCGTTTCAGACCACAACCAACGGCCCCATGCGTCAGACCTTGGTTTCGACGCTTAACCGATAACCAATGCCACGCACGGTCTGCAGCCAGATCGGATTGGCTGGATCATCCTCGATCTTGCGACGCAGACGGTTGATCTGCACATCGATGGTGCGTTCGCCAACATCAATGTCGGCGCCAACGAGTTCGTGGCGCGGAACCGTGTCGCCGGCGTTCTCGGCGAAGGTCACCATGATCTCGCGTTCCCGGTCAGTTAGCCGGACATGGTCTCCTGATCTCTTGAGCTCGCGGCGGGCGATGACGAAGGTGAAGGGGCCGAATACCACCTGCTCGACCTTGGGTGTCGCCGGCTGACCTCCGCGCTTGAGGATGTTGTTGATCCTGAGCACCAATTCGCGCGGATTGAAGGGTTTTGCCAGATAATCATCGGCACCGGCCTCAAGGCCATCGATACGAGCTTCACCTTCCGCCAGCGCGGTGAGCATCAGGATCGGTACGGTCTTGATTTCGCGCAGGGATCGGGTCAGCGAAAGCCCGCTTTCGCCGGGCATCATCACGTCGATGATGAGGAGGTCGAAATCTATGCCTTCGAGTTTGCGGCGGGCTGCGTTCGCGTCAGCGGCTGTGGTGACCCGAAACCCCTGTTCGGAAAGATAGCGCGATAGCAGATCACGGATGCGAGTGTCGTCATCAACAACGAGAAGATGGGCCGCGTCATCGTCCGGCAAGGGGTTTGTCATCGCTCTCGTCCCTCTTTCGTGTCGTCCTGATCCACCGCCCCTGAAGGTGTGACAGGGTTGATCATGCCGGAAAGGAACGTTTTGACTGCCGCACGTCCGCTTTCGTCCAGGTTCTCAAGTGCATGGGTGATGCGGCAAGACTGTGGCCTTGCCAGTGCCAAAGCGAGCTCACGTCCCCGGTCTGTCGGGTAGAGGCGGCGCTGCCTGCGGTCTTCGGGGCCTGCGACCTGGCTGATATAGCCTGAATCAATCAGCTGCTTGAGCACCCGAGCCAGGGATTGCTTGGTGATCTTGAGCGTGTCGAGCAACGCTGCCACGGTGAGGCCGGGTTCGCGGTTGACGAAATGGACAACGCGGTGGTGGGCGCGGCCAAAGCCGGACGTGTCGAGGATCGCATCAGGGTCCGAAATGAAGTCGCGATAGGCGAAAAACAGAAGCTCAATGATCTCGAAATCAATGCCTTCGGCCTCGCCCATCCGATGGGCGAGGATGTCATCAGATGTGGGCTTGATTTCGCCGGCACGGCTCATGGCGACTTTTCCTTTCGAATATGTCAGTTATGTTGACATAAATTGGCGCAATTGCTAGCAATGAATTGCGCGCGAGGCAGACTGGTCTTGCCCGCCGGCTTGCCAATGTCCGTTTCTGGCGCCTGTTTCGGGCGCTTGTCTGACGGTCACCGACACCGGCTTCAGACAACCATTATCACGGCGGCGTGCCGCCTGGAGGAAACGCGATGGCGTCCGTACCTTTTGACCAGCTTGAAGGCGAAATCTGGTTCAATGGCGAGTTCGTGCCGTGGAAAGATGCGAAAGTCCACGTGCTAACCCACGGGCTGCATTATGCCAGTGCGGTGTTCGAGGGCGAGCGCGCCTATGGTGGCGAGATCTTCAAGCTGACCGAACATACCGAGCGGTTGCACGCATCGGGTGAAATTCTTGGCTTCAAGATCCCCTACAGCGTCGCCGAAATCGATCAGGCCTGCGTCGAGCTTCTGGCGCGACAGGGATTTGAGGATGCCTATGTCCGTCCGATTGCCTGGCGCGGTTCGGAAATGATGGGCGTGTCAGCCCAGAAGAACACGATCAATCTCGCCATCGCCATCTGGCAGTGGCCGAGCTACTTCAAGCCGGAAGAACGGATGAAGGGTATTCGCCTCGACATCGCCGAATACCGCCGTCCTGACCCGCGTACCGCGCCGTCTCATTCCAAGGCTGCTGGTCTCTACATGATCTGCACGCTGTCCAAGCATCGTGCCGAGGAACGTGGCTATGCCGATGCGCTGATGCTCGACTGGCGCGACCAGGTCGCGGAAGCCACAGGCGCCAATGTGTTTTTTGTCAAGGATGGCAAGATCCATACGCCGACACCTGATTGCTTCCTCGACGGCATCACCCGCCGCACGGTCATCGGTCTTGCCAAGAAGCGCGGTTACGAGGTTATTGAGCGGGCGATCATGCCGGAAGAACTTGATGGTTTTGAGCAGTGCTTCCTGACCGGCACGGCGGCCGAAGTCACGCCGGTGTCTGAAATTGGCCCGCATAGCTTCACGGTTGGCGAGATCGCCCAGAACCTGGTCAATGACTACATGGCCGAAGTGCAGCCGAAGAAGGCTGCCGCAGAGTAAGCATTTCCTGAGGAATTAAAAAAGGCGGCGTTCCGGAAGGAAGGCCGCCTTTTGCCGTTTGTGGAATTTGAATTTTACTTCTTCATGCTGCTCATCACCATGCCGACGATGCCGGCCAGCACGCCGCCGCCGGCCGCGCCGCCGACAGCATCACCGAGCATGCCTGACATTGCGCCCATGTCGCCGCCAAGCACGCTAAGCAACACGCCGCCGCCGACGCCGCCGATAGCGCCAATGATCGAGCGTCCGACAGGACTCAGTGCCGCCTGTTTTAACGCCGCGCCAACGGCATTGCCGCCGATCGCGCCGCCGACAAGTTGTATAATAATGGGAAGAAGAGCTTCCATTCGATACAATCCCTCTTGTTGTTTGCCGCTTTTCTAAAACAGCAACTCAAGATTGATGGTGGAAAGCAACCAAAGTCAATTGCAGCCTGTTGATAGAGGCTGTGATCACTCTGCAGCGTCACCGATGACGCCGCGACGGATCTGGTCTTCTTCTATGGATTCGAACAAGGCGCGGAAATTGCCCTCGCCAAAGCCTTCATCCCCCTTGCGCTGGATGAATTCGAAGAAGATCGGCCCGATCACGGTCTTGGAAAACACCTGCAGCAGGATCTTGGTCATGCCGCCATCAACCACGCCTTCGCCATCAATCAGGATGCCGTGCTTCTTCATCTTCTCAATTGGCTCATCGTGGCCATGCACGCGGGCTTTGGACTGCTCGTAATAGGTTTCCGGCGGGCCGGGCATGAATTTGACGCCCTTGTCGGCGATCCAGTCGGTGCCCGCATAGATGTCATCTGTGCCAACTGCGATATGCTGAATGCCTTCGCCATTGTACTTGCGCAGAAACTCCTCGATCTGGCTCTTGTCATCGGTGGATTCGTTGAGCGGGATGCGGATCCGGCCACAGGGCGAGGTGATGGCGCGCGAGACCAGGCCGGTCATCTTGCCTTCGATGTCGAAGAAATGGATCTGTTTGAAGTTGAACAGATCGCGATAAAAATCCCACCACTTGTCCATGTTGCCGCGGATGACATTGTGCGTCAGGTGATCGAGATAGTAGAAACCGGCGCCAGCGGGTTTGGGATCACGTTCGCCGAGCCAGTCGAAATCAGCATCGTAAAGCGAGCCCTGATCGCCCCAGGTGTCGACGAAATAAAGCAGCGACCCGCCGATGCCGACGATAGCCGGGACATCAAACGTCTTGTCGTCGCCGGTGTATTCCTCTGCACCTTTCGACACAGCGTGAGCAAGCGCCTTCTTGGCGTCATCGACGCGCCAGGCCATCGACGGCGCGCAAGGGCCGTGGGTGGTGACGAAGCGGTCGGCGAACGAACCCTTTTCCGCGTTGAGGATGTAATTGATGTCGCCCTGCCGCCAGACAGTGATGGCCTTGGTGCGATGCCGGGCGACCGGTTGGTAGCCCATGCGGGTAAACAGCGCTTCCAAGGCTTCAGGTTCTGGGTGAGCGAATTCAACAAACTCGAACCCGTTGGTGCCGGCAGGGTTGTCTTCAGAAATGGTTGCGCGCGGCGCATCGTGGGGGAACGGGCCCATTGTGTCTCTCCTCGTTATTGACGCCCGGATCATGATCGTCCGAAGCTGTTGACTGGTGCGCATAATGCTGCATATTTGCCGCAAGGTGCATGCATTCATCGCAATTCAACGCGAATACATGCATGAATTGTGCATAATAGTTTTAGTAAGGGTAATTTCCGTGCGCTTGGATGAGTTCGACCGCAAGCTGCTTCGGCTGCTGCAAAATGACGGACGGCTGACCAACAATGAGTTGGCGCAGAAGATCAACCTGTCAGCCTCGCAATGCTCACGGCGGAGAACCCGGCTGGAGCAGGAGGGGTACATCAAGGGGTACAGGGCTGAACTCGACGGCGAAATGCTTGGTGTGGGTATCATCAACCTGATCACGGTGACTTTGGCGACCCACAATCGGGACAACGCCCAGCGCTTTGCCCGTCTGATTGGTGATCTGCCGGAAGTGCTGGAGGCTTATTCATTGACCGGGGAAATGGACTACATCATCAAGGTGGTGACGCCGGATCTGCGCAGCCTTTCGGCGTTTGTCAGCGATGTGCTTCTGCCGCATGAATCGGTGCAGCATGTCAAAACCGCAATTGTGCTCGACACATTGAAAGAGGGCGGCATTCTTCCAGTTTAAGGGCCGAGCGGGGTTGTGCGACGACCTGGTGTGCGAGGTGTTTCTCCGGGCAGACATCAAACACGACTGACCAGAGTGGAACCAAATGCCGGCTGAAACGTTGCGATGACTGGCTCATCGGCCAGATAAAAAGTACGAACCGAAGCAAGAGGGCGCAAGAAACAGAATGGATGAACTCATGGCAACTGCATCCGAATCCCAGTTGGGGCAACTGTTGGGCAGCTGGGGTGAAGCGTTTGAAGGGCTTCAGGTATTGGTTGTTTCATACGCATTCTCTGTGATTGGCGCGATCCTCATCCTCATAGTCGGGTGGACGATTTCCCGGCTGCTGGGACGCTGGGTGCGAAGCCTGCTCACCAGAACACACCGGGTAGACCCGACCGTGGTGGGGTTTTTCTCGGTCTTTGTCCGGTATGCCGTTCTTGTGGTGGTCGTCATCATGGTGCTCGGCCAGTTCGGGGTGCAGACGGCTTCTATCATCACTGCGCTGGGTGCTGCTGGACTGGCGATCGGCCTAGCGCTGCAGGGCACGCTGCAGAACATCGCGGCCGGTATCATGCTGCTGGTGTTGCGGCCGTTCCGGGTCGGTGAATATATCGACGCTGGCGGCATTTCCGGCACGGTGCAGGAAATCGGGTTGTTTGCCACCGAATTGCAGACGCTGGACGGGTTGTACCGAATGGTACCGAATTCGCTATTGTGGAACGTGCCGGTAACGAATTACTCGCGCCAGCCTGAACGTCGTTATGATCTGGTCGTCGGCATCGGCTACGAGGACGATATCGACAAGGCACAATCGGTTCTCATGAATCTGGCCAAAGCGGAGAAACGGATTCTGACTGAGCCGGAGCCGTGGACCTTCGTGTCGGAACTTGGCGACAGCGCGGTGTCTGTCACCCTACGCTACTGGACAAGCTCTGCCGATTGGTGGAACACCAGCAGGGACATGACCAAGGCCGCCAAAATTGCCTTTGACGAAAACGGCATCTCCATCCCGTTCCCGCAGGTCACCTATTCCGGTTTGCTGGCGGTGGAGAAGGACGCGGCTGAATAGTCCTGCTTCCGGGATCACTTTGAGAGCCGGGCAACTGAAAAAGCATACGTGCGGGAGCGTGACATCCTTGGCCCGTACGTTCACCTTGCGGCAAATGAATCGATAATACAGGAATCTATCATGGGCAATTTGCAAGCGGGCATCATCCCCGTCACTCCCTTCCAGCAGAATTGCACGGTGCTGTTTGATCAGGACACCAAATCCGGCGTCGTGGTCGATCCGGGCGGTGACGTCGATGTGATCCTGCAAACGATCAACGAGAACGGCCTGACCATCGAGGCGATCTGGCTGACGCACGGGCATATCGACCATGCCGGTGGTGCCGACGATTTGCGCGAGAAGCTTGGCGTCAAGATCATCGGACCGCACAAGGCAGATCTGCCGTTGTTGTCGGGGCTCGAGGATCAGGCCAAGATGTTCGGTCTGGAGATGGACGTGCGCAATGTCACGCCTGACCAATGGCTCGATGACGGCGACAAGGTGTCGTTTGGCACACATGAATTCGAAGTCTTTCACACGCCCGGTCATGCGCCCGGTCATGTGATCTATTACAATCGCGCGGAAGGGTTCGCGCATCTGGGTGATGTGTTGTTTGCCGGCTCGATCGGTCGCACCGATCTGCCTGGTGGCGATCATCAGACGCTTCTCAACTCGATCCGCGACAAGGTGTTTCCGCTGGGCGATGAGGTTGGCTTCATCTGCGGGCACGGTCCCGGGGGGAAGATCGGCGACGAGCGGCGGAGCAATCCGTTCCTGAAGGGTCTGTAGGCGGTCCTTGCGACGCAGTACGCAAAAGGCCGCCGCGATGTCTCGCAGCGGCCTTTGTTTGTTTCGAGACGACAGATTAGCTGGCGCGACGCATGGTCTGAGCCATTTTGCTGAGGTCGCGACCGGGGGAGGCGGCATTTGAGATCTTGAAGCTGCGGATCAGTTCCAGCAGATCTTCGGTGTCATTTGCCAGCACCTCGGCGGAAGCCGTCGTCTCTTCTGCCATGGCGGCGTTCTGCTGCGTTACCAGATCCAGCTGGTTCATGGACGATGAGATGCCACGCAAGGTCGTGTCCTGTTCCGTGGCGGAATGGGCGATGTCCGTGACAATCTTGTTTGCGGCCTTGATCTGGTCTGAGATCCGCTTCAGCGCCTCGCCAGCTTCACCGACCAGTTGCACGCCGTTCTGGACCTGCCCGGAAGAATTGGAGATCTGGCTCTTTATTTCCTTGGCCGCCGCGGCCGAGCGTTGAGCAAGTTCGCGGACTTCCTGGGCCACGACAGCAAAGCCTTTTCCGGCCTCCCCGGCGCGTGCCGCCTCGACACCGGCATTGAGCGCCAGAAGGTTGGTCTGGAAGGCGATTTCGTCGATGACGCCGATGATCTTGGTGATTTCGGCTGAGGATTGCTCGATGCCGCTCATTGCGCCAATCGCTTCAGACACGATGGTGTCCGACTTGGATGCCTCGCCACTGATTGAGGTCACCTGCTTGGCGGCTTCATGGGCGCCTTCAGCGGTCTGGCGGACTGCCACGGTCAACTCGTCGAGGGCCGCCGACGTTTCTTCAAGGCTTGCTGCCTGGCGCTCGGTGCGCTGCGACAGTTCGTTGGAGGCGCGACGAATTTCTTCTTTCGAATTGCTAATGTCCGACCCCTTGGCGTTGACCTTGGCCATTGCTGCTTCGAGATGAGACAGGGCATCGTTGAAGTTATCGCGAAGGGCTGCGTACTTGTTGCCGAGGTCGTCACAGCGAACCGTGAGATCGCCCTTGGCAAGCTTCTCGAGTGCTGCACCGATCGTTGAGACGACACGTGTCTGTCGAGCCGTATCTTGCGTCTGCATGTCGGCATTCTGCTGACGCTCGGTGTCAAGCTCGCGGCTCTGCTGTTCCTGGCTGCGGACCATTTCATGGCGCTCGCGAACCTTTTCCTGGAGCTCCCTGGTAGCCTTGGCCATCATCCCGACCTCATTGCCCATATCGGTATGGGGGATCTCGATAGACACATTTTCATCCGCCACTGCGCGCAATGAGTCATGAATGGAGGTCAGAGGTTTGGTGATCCCGCGAATAACGGCGAACGCGGCGGTGAGACCGGCCGCGGCGACAATGGCGCCGATGAGAATGGCTTTCCAGATCATCGCGTTGATTTTGGCCTGCAGGTCATCGATATAGACACCCGTCGCCACCATCAAATTCCATGGTTCGTAGGCGAGACTGTAGGCCGCCTTTTCATATACTTCGCCATCGCTGCTGCCGGGCTTATCCCAGAAATAACGCGTAATCCCGCCGCCATTTTTGGCCTTTTCCAGCATTTCTTCCCGGAACAGGTTGCCCTTCTTATCCGGTTTTCCCTTGCCGTTGACGCCGACCGTTTTGGAATTGGGATGGAAAACGGTCGTCACGTCATAGTTGATTCCGAAAATGTAACCGTTGGGCTCGTATGAGATCTTGGAGAGTATTGAGAACGCCTCCGCCTGCGCGGTTTCCGCAGTTAGTTCTCCGGACGCAACCCGTGCATCAATTGCCTTGATGGTTGAAACCGCTGCTTCCACTTGCGTGCGCAACATGTCGTGCCGCTCCGCGTAAATGGATTGCGAAGCAGTTTTGATCTGAAAGTAGGTTGCTACCGAAAACGCCACCATGAGAGCGCCGATCAGAAGGAACAATTGATGCGAAATTTTGAGATTTTTCATTTACGGTACTCTTGGTGAACGAAGAAACGAGAGCTGGATTCTCGATTATGAACAGTTAGTTAATGCAAGATCAGCATTAAAAACTGCCTGCGTCAGCAAGATATGTGCCAAAATACCTAATTGCTTGTGAACCAAACAACCCAAGAATTACTAGTTTTGACCCCTTTTTCGCACCTGCAGCATTGCGTTCCTGAAAGGGCTATTGTTTCGGCAGTCACAGCAATAAGAAAACCGGCCGTCGCAGGGCGAGGCCGGTTTTCTTGGTCATGATGCCGCGATGGAGAGGTCTGATTAATTGGCGACGCAGAAGTGGTCGCGTCCATCATAGCCGCGGAAGGTGCCGGTCGAGGCATTGAACGAGCGGTACTTGTTTGAGCAGAAGCGGAACCAGGACTGGCTCCACGGCTCATAGCTGCCACGGTTGACCGTCTGAGGGGCCGATGGCTGCTGGCGGTAAATCACCCGCGGGTTGTTGTTGCCGTTGGCGATGGCACCACCGATGATCGCGCCGACGCCAAGCCCGATAATACCAAGTGCGATGGCGTCTTTATCGTTGCCATGCCGACGGACGCGATGGTCCTGACGCTGTTGACGGCGGTCGCTGTATTCGCGGTAATTGGTAATACGGCTGGAGTCATTTTGACGCTGGTAGCTGTGTTTGTTCCACCGGCCATCACCGGCGTAGGCGGTGGTCGTCAGCGGTGCAATCGCGGTTACGGCGGTCAGCAGGGTGATGCCGATTGTCTGGGCTATCGATTTCATTGGAGCGTCCTTTCCGGTTGCTGTGACCGGTGTTCCCGGCTTGACTGAACACTATCCAGGTGAAGCTGAACGGCGGGTGAACGCAATCTTACCTCGTTTATCGAGCGAAGTCCTGACATAGGTCATTGTCACGAAAAAGCCCGGCGAATGCGGCGCCGGGCTTTTCCTGTGTGTCGTCTTGCCGTCGATCAGGCGAGGCGCAGATTGACCGCTTTCGGCCCCTTGCCACGACGATCGGGCTCGGTGTCGAAGGTTACCTTCTGGTTTTCTTCGAGGCTGGTCATTCCCGAAGCCTGCACTGCGGAGATGTGAACAAAGATGTCCGCACCGCCATTGTCGGGCTTGATGAAGCCAAACCCCTTGTCGACGTTGAAAAATTTTACGGTACCAGTTTCGCCCATGCTGTCAGGTCCTTTGATTGCCTTCCGGTCTCCACTCGGTTTCCCCGGACGGCGCGCATAATGTCATATCCCGCATTTGCGCGGGGGCTATGGCAGGCAGTTCTTGAAGTGTTTGGAAAGGTCCTGATTTTAACGACTGAGCCTCTGCACACTGTTTAATGTGTGGGCTGTTATTCCAGTCGTCCGAAGTTTTTTGTGCGGCTTCGGCTCGCATGTTTCTGGTCTTCCCGTGTTCGCAAATTGCCCGAACAGTCAAAAGATGATTGTTTTGTGAGAAATTGGCAAGCAAAAGTTTCATGACCATTGCCAGCCTTTGTCGTCCGTGTTTGGCCGGGCCGCATTGTGCGATCCGGCCAAACATAGGCAATTATTCGACGATTGCGATCTCGGTAGCTTCAGTAGTGCCGTCTTCGAACGAGATCATCACGGTCTTGCCGGCTTCGATGCCTTCCAGTTCCAGGCCTTCGGCGAGAGTGAAGATTTCGCCGGATTCCAGTTCCACGGTGACTGCGGCAGGATCAAAGGCCTTGACGACGCCTTCAATATCGCCAGCGAAGGCGGTTGAGAGCATGGCTGCGGATGCGAAAGCGATTGCAACGATCTTTTTCATGGTGTTTTCCATAGGTTGTTACCCCGGTCCGCATCCGGCCGGCAGGTGTGCCAGACTGGTGTCGGTGCGGTGGGACGGCGCTCATATGCGCCGGGTTTAAGGTCCGCGCAAGCGGTGAAAATATAAATTTTTCGAGCTCGAAAGCGGCATAATTTCGCCATCATCCAGACAGATCGATCATGTCTTTTTTTCCGCCTTCTTCTCAAATTTGGAGAGCCTGGCCAGACCGACTTTCTGATGATTTTCGCCGGGCCAGGCTCGGTTGTTTATTCCATCACAGCGACCGATGTGGCGTCCGTGGTGCCATCATCAAAGGTAATGACAACTTTGCCGCCTGGCTGCAGGCCATCAAGTTCGACGCCATCGGCCAGGCGATAGGCTTCGCCGCTGTCAAGAACGATCATCTTGGTGGACGGATCATAATTCGTGACCACCCCTTCGACCTCGCCAGCAAAGGCTGCACCGGTCATTGTCAGGATTGAAACTGCTGCGACAAGGATCTTGGTCATTATCGTGTCTCCCTAATGTGGCTTGCGCACCGGAATTGGTGCGTGCAGGGCGAAACTTGGCGGCGATGACTGTGTGAATCAAATCACTTGGCGTAAATATAATCAACAATATCAATGACATAATATCGCCATATTGTGATCCCGCACGGGCTGAAGCTGACGTGGTTTCCGGGCTTTATGCCCGGTATCGCTTAGCCAGCAAGGCTTTGGCTGCGCCCAGATTCCGCCTCGATTGTGGCGGACTGGCGACGGCGGATCTCAACCGTGATCACGACCTTGCGATGATGCTGTGCAAATCAGGTCAGGCCGCATGTTTCGATCTCATCATGGGGCCGATTTCGGCCAGCAGAATGGCCATAAAGATCAGCATGCCACCGGCATAGCCAAGCGCCGGGATCTGCTCTCCAAGGAGCACAGCGCCGAAAAGCGCGGCGAACAGAGATTCCGTGGACAGGAAAATCGCAGCTTGCGGTGCGGTGGTGTAGCGTTGACCAATGACCTGGAGCGTAAAGGCAAGCCCGGTTGCGAACACACCGGCGAACAGGATCTCCGGCAGGGTAGCAATGATGGCGGCAAGGTCGAAGCTCTCGCTTGCCAGGCCGACACCAAGTCCCAAGACTGCAGTGAGTGCGAACTGGACAAAGGAAAGCGTCAATGGTCGTCCGCTGGGCCCGACAAAACGCCCGACCAGAATGACCTGCAACGCCCACAACACGGCGCAGGCGATGGTCAGATAGTCACCATTGTTGAGATCGATCAGACTGCCGCCTGCGAGCATCCAGATTCCGATGAACGTCATCAGCACTGCCGGCCAGATCACCGGATGCGGCCGCTGACCAAACACCAGCAGAGTGATGAAGGGAACGAACACCACGTACAATCCGGTGAGAAACCCCGAATTGGTCACTGTGGTAAAGAGCAGACCGACCTGCTGCAGTCCCATGCCCAGAAACAGCACAAGCCCAGTCAACGCAAAGCCGCGGAGATGTGCGTTCGAAACCGGTGTGACGGCCTTCCGGGATTCGCGCCAGGCGAAGGGCGCGAGCAGGATCGTGGCGACGAGAAAGCGCATGCCGATGAAAAGGAACGGACCAAGATTGTCCATCGCTGTCGACTGGGCGACAAAGCCTGCACCCCAGGTGGCGCCGGCGAGGAGAAGCAGCAGATTGGCAAGATAACGCGGCATGGAAAAGTCCGGGAAAAGAGGCGGTCCCGGACGGCTATCAGGTGCGTTTACCGGGAGCAAGGGGGAGGCCGAGCAGGAGGTGGTGTCACGCCCCACTCATCCGCCAGTTGGTGAGGCTGCTATGGGGACGGAGGAACCATGCGCTGATGGCAGTTTTTGGTCGATTTGGGCGGGAAGCGGAATTTCGTTGTACTGCATGACAAGGGTTCCAATCATCCTCGCTTTTGTGGGGTTGCAACGACTATCGGTTGGCGCGTTTCCATTACAGCCAAGACGGCGCGCCAAGCATGAAGTGCGTTATTGTCGCATCGACGGCATAGAATGACCAATGCAGTCCGTAGGCCCAGCGAAACCCGTAGCGGGTTCTCAGATAGAGGTACGGGACGAAGAGCCCGAAGATAGAAGCCGCGATTGTGAACCGTATGACGTAAAGCGCTGTGAAGCCTTCCAAGGCAAGCAGCAGATGGAACCCGCCGAAAAGGATCGCCATGCCAAGAGAAATCGCCGGCAGACCGATTTTTGTCCGTGCGGCACTGAAGACCATTGCCGAGATAAGCACTTGTTGGAACAGGATATCTGTGGATTTGGGCAGATAGTACCAGGCAGAGGCGAACATGAATTCCGGAGGGTTTAGCGGAGCAAGTTCGACTGACACCTCGGGAAGCAGCGGAAGGATCACGGCAACATAGGTACCAAAGATCGACAAGGCGATAAGAAGCATACGGAGATCGCCGGTAACCAGTGAGAGAGTAAGTCGCGATGAGAGCACCGACCAAAACGCCGCCGCTGCAACCACACTCCACATCAGATAGTAACCGGAAAACCGCATAGGGGCCTGGTCATAACCGCGCTCGAGAGCCAAGGCATCGACGAGCGCATAGTAGCCCCAACTCGAAACACTCCACATGATAGCTACGATGAGGAGAGTCATTCCCAAAGAAAAGACAGCAGACGCCTCTTCTGTCGGTTTCATGGCTTTCATGACGATTTCGCAGTTCTCGCTACGGCAGATTTTCGCCAAAGAAGGGGACACAAAGGTTGGGTGCGTGCCCTGCATCAGTCCGCGTTGAACCACCCTAAGGCGACGCCGCTGTTGTGCGCCTGACACGAGTTTCTCGGTCACGCCAATCATGTGTCGGGTTTCGTGCTTGATTGAACGCTAGCGCAGCAAACGTGCGCTAGCGCTTTTCAAGTCAGCCTTTTGGGGGAGGCCGGGGGGCGTCACTGGGAACGCATGCGGTTTGGCCTTCAGGGGTTTTTAGACAGGTACCATTGACCGCTGAACCGCGACGCATATCGTTGAAGCTGCAGCTGGTGTTTTCTGATTTGCCCTGACAGGCGCTTAGCGCTTCTTTAGGTGGAGGGCCTGGCCGGTTTTCATTTTGGGCTGGCGCTTTGCTCTGTGCCAATATCACCGCGTTATCCGATCTGGATACGGTATCTGCAAAGGAGGTCGTCGCCGCGCTCAAAGAACAAAGTGACGTTGCAGCAAGAATGATGAGCAGTGAAGCCCTGCTCATAGAATGTTGATATCGATTTTCTGATTTGATGTTCATTTCAAAAGCCCATTTGTTTGTTTTTCGACGGCGCCGGACATGTGCCCGGCCAGGGAAAACCAACTTGGTTGGCCGGCTGGCAAACATTGGGGTGTTCGCCGAACCGGTGGGAATGAAATGCCGGTCATTCTGCAACAAAACCATCAGCCAAAAGATGGTGGGGCGGTTTTCAAACCTAAGATCCATGGCCGTAAACCGAAGTTATATGTCTACTCAAAGCCAGAGCCCCGACTTGCGCGTTCAACTTCCTATAGCTGGCTAAGCCAATCCCAGTGCTCATTGGGTCCGGGCGATTTCGCTGCGGCGGTGAGGAGTCGGGATCGATACAACAGCGAAGGCGTCGACAATTCGAACGCACGCTCTCAACCGGCAGAACGCCGTTAACATTTACGGCAGCTTTGGGCGCGAGAACGCCAACCGTTTAGAAGCCGAGAAGGCCTCTAAACGGTCAATTCATCTTGCCAAATTAATGGGGCTGACGCTGGTGCGCGCCAATCTTCATTGAAGCTTTAGCGGGGACGCTTGGCTTCAGGGTTGTGCGAACAAAGCCTCGAGCCGGGCGCGGTTCTTGCCGAGATCGCTTTTTCCCAATTGTGCTCCTGCATAGGCCATCAATCCGGTTCGACCATCTGCCATCGACCTGGCTTCCAAATGGAGAATGTCGGGAAACCGCATCAGCGGAGAGTAGGTGACAAAACGCGCTTTGGCCGGGTCTTTGCGGTCATCAATGCGGCGGGCAAGCGGGTCGGAGGTGATGAGCTGCTGTGACAGCCGTTCAATGGCAATCGCCGGCGCTTCGTCAATTGCTGCGATTTCAAAATCAGGCTCACTGCACAGGCCGGGGCTGCAAGCCAGCGCATCATTGGCGGTGGAACTGCGCTGGCCGGCGCTGAAATCCCGTGGGCCGGTATCCGGTGACCCGGCGATCAATTCCCAACTGCGTTCACGGCCAGTCAGCAGGAAAGCGATCAGCGTCACGCCAACAAGCGCGATCAGGCTCAGCAGGATGGTTTTCAACATTGTCGAATCAGGCCTTTTGTTCAATGGCCTTTGACGCGTGACGGGCACGGGCAGGCCTTGTTTTGTTGATTAGTTGCTTTGTTCCGGTGTGCGCGACAACCGCAGGATTGAACCGTTGTCTTCGTCTGTCACCATCAGCACCGCGCCATCGGGGGCGACACGGACATCGCGAATGCGCCCGTAACCGCCCTTGAGCAAGCGTTCTTCGGACAGCACTTCGCCGGTTTCGTCGTCGAGGTCAAGCCGGACCAGCATCTGGAACTTGAGTGCTGCGACCAGAAGATTGCCATCCCATTCGGGGAACATTTCGCCGCGATACACGGCCATGCCACCGGGTGCGATCGAGGGGTCCCAATAATGGACCGGCTGCTCGAACCCTTCGGCGGCGGCGCCCATGCCAATTTCAGCGCCTGAGTAGTGACGCCCATAGGAGATTTCGGGCCAGCCATAATTTCGGCCGGGCTCTGGCCGGTTGACTTCATCGCCGCCCCGGGCGCCGTGTTCAACCGAATAGAGAATGCCGGTGTTGGGATCGATGTCGATACCTTGCGCGTTGCGGTGACCTTTCGACCAGAGTTCGGCCGCCCCGCCGCCCTTGGCATAGGGGTTGTCAGAAGGGATTGCGCCATTGGCGTCGATCCTGAGCACGGCGCCTGCATGGTCGCCCAAATCCTGCGCCCGCTCGCTCTCGCCACGATCTCCGATGGTAAAGAACAGGGTTCCGTCCGGAGCCGTTGCAATGCGCGATCCGAAGTGCCTGCCAACTTCGCTAAAGCGGTTCATGCGGAAGATCTCTTCCACGTCCGACAATGAAGCGCCGTCTTCGGACAGGCGGGCTCGAGCGATTGCGGTGCCCAGACCGTTGTTGCTGCGGGTGCTGTAGCTGATGAAAATCATACGGCTGGTGGCGAAATCATGAGCCAGCGCGATGTCGAGCAGCCCGCCTTGACCCTGCGCTGTAATGTCGGGCAAGCCGGAGATTGGTGCCGAGATTTCGCCGTTGCGCAGCATACGCAAGGCACCGCTGCGTTCGGTGACGAGGATTGTGCCGTCCGGTAGCGGTTCCACTCCCCATGGGTGGTCAAGCCCGGTGGCGAGCACTTCGACATCAATGCTCATTTCCTGGGTGGGAATGGTGTCGCGCGCCAGCACCCCGGGGGCCCAGGCAAGCAACAAGGCTGCCGAGAGGCCGATGAAGGTCCTGGCAAGATACTGCCTTGGCGGGATGCGGTTAGCTGTCATCTGTGACCTCGGGTGCGGACCGTGTTTGCGGCATTTGGCCAATATGGGGTGTTAAAGACACAGGAAAAGCCCTGTACGCGAGAAGCTCGCCCGTGACGATGGCAAAAATCCGGCTAAACTCCGGTGTTATGGATAACGCCGATTCGCAGATTGAGCCGACAACACCTGAAACCCGTGAGGCCCGGCACCGCGTTTCCTGGCGCGCCAGTGCCTTTGCCCTGTTTCTTCCCGGATTGGTGGTGGCCGCTGGCTATGCTGCGCTGTGGTTCGTGCTCTATTTCTACGGGCGAGGAGAGGGTGCGCTGGCCCGGATCTGCCTGATGGTTCTGGTGATTATCGTGCCATTGCTGTTTGCCTATGCCGGGCTTCGTTTGTCGACGACGCGGCTGACGCTTCGCGGCGCCCATCTGGAGGTGCATCCAGGATTTCCGGCGCGTGATCCGGTAATCGTGACCTACCCCTCTGTGACCGGTTTATCGTTGCGCCGCGGCCTTTCCGGCTGGATCACTGGTGCAGGGTCGCTTGTCGTCGAACGGAACAATGGCGCGCCGGTGATTGTTTCGGGATTGTCCTGTCCGGACGCCGCACTTGCTGATTTGTCAGCGCATCGCGATGCACTGCTGAAGCCAGAAATGACAGGGTAGTTCAAAATTTTACATGGCTCTTTGGGTGTTAATCCTGACGCGCGGTGTCGTAACGCGGCTTGAAGGTTCGACCGAAGGATGCGGGTGCTCGTAGTGGTGGATGGCCCTGCTTCGCCGCTCAAGCTCGGCACCGGGCTCGGCGCGGGCCTGAATGACCAGTGCCGACAACAGGATCAGGCACCCCATCAACGCCATCAGCGCAATTCTCAGGGCTGTAACGGTTTCCCGGCGTGCGGGCTTTAGAAGCAGAAAGTCGTCTTCCGGATACATAGGTCTATCCCCGTTCAGTGTTGTTCGAGGATCATCTAACCGCTGGAAGGCGTCGCCAATCGGACCGGATTGTGGCAACGCCGGACTATTGTGGTGTCAAGAATGTGTTTGAGGTTAACGCGTGCGTTTGCCGAAGGTCGCCGTGCGGCGGGTGGCACGATGGTGCAGGGAAAACTCACTCGGATGAGCCGCAGCAAATTCGTGCTGTATCACGCTCTCCTGAGGCGCATAGGCCGGATCGCCGATCTGGGACTGTTCAGGCTCTGGGAAACGGTCATCGAAAGTGCGGGGAACGATTTCCGGACGGGCAAGTGCATATCCCTGCATCAGTTGTACGCCGATTTTCTGACAGAATTCGACCTGATGATCTTCCTCAAGCCCCTCGAAAAGAACCGTAATGCCGCGGTCCATAAACCGTTCCACCATTAGTTTGAGTAATCCCATGCCCGCTGATGTTTCGGTAAAACGGCGCACCCATGCCGCGTCGAACTTGAGAACGTCGGGATTGAGATCATCCACCCGTTTCGAATCTGAATCGTCGGCGCCGAAATCATCGACCGCGATCTTGAACAGCCTCGAGCGCAAACCGGCAACCAGCCGGTTGAGCACGTCCTCGTCGCCGCTTCCCTGTTCGGTGATTTCGCAGACAATACGACCCGGCCTCAGACCAGCTCGCAAGGTCACGTCGACCATGCGATCGACTTCCGCTTCGATGTTGGCGACAGTGTCGAAGAGGCCGGGATTGAAATTGATGAACAGGCGCGCCTTGCGACGGCCAAGTTTGCCCATATTGAGGATGTGTAATTCCCGGCACAGGGTATCGACCATGATCGCGTCGGTTTTCTCAACCATCGAGAAGAAATGGTAGGGCGACACCGGCTTGCCGTCCTGCTGGGCGCGAATGAGCGCCTCGAAGGCCTCGATTGTCAGGTGGCCTTCTTTGTTCTGACTGAAAATTGGCTGGAAGGCTGAGCGCAAGATAAACGGGCCGTAGGAGGACGTGTAAAATCCCCGGTCATCTTGCAGAAAATGCGGTTCGCGATGCCCGGTCATCATGTCCTGGACTCCGATTAGCGTGCTGCCTTTGCGGCAACTATGGCGAGTAAACCTTACCTCAAGGTTAAATCTGCCCTTTCAAGCACGCCTGGCGGCTTGCATCAAAGCCCTGGTTGCGACATAGAAAGCGACGGGCGCGGGCGCCGCGTCCCCTGCATTACGTCTCAGCACCGGAGCGCATTCCATGGCCTTTCTCGCCGACGCCCTTTCCCGGGTCAAACCATCCGCCACCATCGCCGTCGCCCAGAAGGCGCGGGAACTCAAAGCTCAGGGCCGCGATGTCATCGGGCTTGGCGCCGGCGAACCGGATTTCGATACCCCCGACAACATCAAGGCTGCAGCGATCGATGCGATCAATCGCGGCGAGACCAAATACACGCCGGTTTCGGGAATTCCGGAACTGCGCAAGGCGATTGCGGCCAAGTTCAAGCGCGAGAACAATCTCGATTATGACTGGCAGCAGACCATCGTCGGCACCGGCGGCAAGCAGATCCTGTTCAACGCGTTTATGGCGACCCTGAATGCCGGGGACGAGGTCATCATCCCTGCGCCCTACTGGGTCAGCTATCCGGAAATGGTGGCGATCTGCGGCGGCACTTCAGTGTTCGTG
>Ga0163216_100683_pt1 | contig 40287 bp, 39 predicted proteins | sample SynspAceP_FD_167610 | JGI IMG/M metagenome (GOLD analysis project Ga0163216, IMG submission 167610) | Saline lake microbial communities from Ace Lake in Antarctica - Synechococcus sp. Ace-P (Illumina Assembly) | ecosystem: Environmental > Aquatic > Non-marine Saline and Alkaline > Saline ...
TATCGTCTGTTGCACACAAACGGAATATAATTCCAAGAAAGTCATTAAATTACCAAACACCGCTGGAAGTTTTTATGAGTTACATGGATGAAGATATTTTGTATAGCTTAATTTGACAAATCAGATGTTTAAAAGAAACTGTATCATGAAACCCCGTATTAGTAGGTTCAGCTGCGTTAGCTAAAACTAACAAAAAAGTTACGGTCACTTCTAGTTCAAGGTCTTTTTCTGGTTTAGCATCGCTTTGAATGGCTATTGAAATAGGTAGTTCTTTATTTTGATCTGGTACAAGAATATAATCATCACCATTAGTATTTTTCAAAAAGGTATATTCTCCAGTTTTACTTGTTGTGACAGATTGAATCATATCTTTTTTATTAGAATCAGCTTCCAAGATAACTTTTACATTATCGGTATCTTTAGCTGGTTCAGCTGAATCTTTTTCTGATACCGTAATCTTATAGGCTACTTTCCCATTCAATGTGCCGCTATTCTTTAAAACATGCGAAGAAAGATTAAGCGGAGTGTTACCTGAATAAGCTATGCCATTAACGGTCTCGTCATTCGCTGGCAACAAAGCTAGATTCCCTAGTTTTAATTGAATACCTATCTCTGTACTAACAGAATCTTTGAAATGAGCACTTGCAGATAACGAAGGAGTAAACAAAAATAAAACCAAAATGATACTTAAAATAAGCATTAATTTACTATTCTGTTTTACTTTTATCATTTCATTTCCTCCTTCAGTTAAATAAAATCCCAAATAGACTGAGTCTACTTAAGGATTTATTGATTATTATTTATTCAGTTACTTGTGTAGCTTCAACTACAATATTTTTTTCCATATATTTTAGAATAGCTCCATCCTCATTCTCTTTTTCTTTTCCAGTAATATTGTATTCGTTACCTAAATCTTCAGGTACCTTAACCACCATTTTGAACTCGGTGGTAGCATCCTTAAAAAGTTTTGTACCATTTGAATCAAAATTATCACTTATTGACTCAATAGCAATTTTATAAGCACTTTTTTCAGGTGAATATTCATTATTGTTGGAAACCTTTATCGTTGTTGGCAGACTACCAGTATTCTCTACTTTATACTTTTTTGTAAATGTATCTCCAGGGCTAATGTTATTCAGATTAATTTGTTTGCTATTCTCTTTATTACCTTCAGCTGTACTACTACTATAAACCCATTCGTTTTCTATACTTGTAATTTCAAGATTACCTAATTTAAGATCTATCCCTACATTCGCTTCTTTAGTATCTCCGAATAATGCCCATGTTCCATAAGCCGTTCCAGCCATCAGTAAGATGACTCCCAATAACAACGATAATTTCTTTTTCATTTTTTTATTTCCCCCTTGACATTATTTAATTTCTATTTATTTATTAGTCAACTCAATATATCTCATATGTTATTTTTTATCAAACGTTGGCAATTAACACCTTTCAGATTAATATACATGTTGATTTCCAAACTAAAGTTTATTTAAATGCTCAAAATAATTAATTTTACATCGCCATTATTAGTTTTTATATCCGTATTAATCATTTTTCTAGTTTTTTTTTTACTAATTGATTACTTATCAAAAATCATAATAGTAAACTATTGTCTTTCTAAATAGAAATAATTGTATACACTCCTTGTATTATTTTTTTATTTTATAATTATTGTTTTTTATTTTTAATTTATACGCATCTAAACTCACTAAAAAAACTTTTTATTTTAGACTTAACTTTTTTAAAAAATAGCCGATTAAAAGAAAATCAAAAAAAATAACGATAAAATGAATTTTTATTCATTTATCGCTATAAAGAGTGATTTTAGTGTATAAATATTTTTTTGTTGTTTTTCTTTTCTTTTTTCATATTTTAGACACATTCTAGTGGCGTACTTTCTATTTCTTCTTTTTATCGAAAGAGCTAAAGATAAAATAACTCCCTATTAATACAATGTATATCGCTATCATATAAGGTTTTTGTAGCAAAAGGATGATGCGACCGATATACGGTAAAGCCAGTTTTAACGTCCCTATATAGTCTCTTTTTGTTACTTGGCTGTTATCTTCTACTGTATTGGCATCACCCTTAGTGGTTAAACCAGCAGTGGATAATTTGATCACTCTATGGGTAATAACCCTATTCTCCATTTCAAATGTCACGACATCATTTTCTCTAATGGTTTGATAAGGATGGTCTTTGACGATAATAAAGTCACCCGGTGTCAAAACAGATTCCATACTGCCACTTAAAATAATATAGCCTTTGTATCCAAACAACCCTTTTGAATCTGGAGCAGATAAAAAATTAAGTAGCATAATAAAGGTAAACAAAGCTAGTAATACTATCCCAATTCCTTGTATAGCTTTTTGAAAAATTTTCATCCCTTATCCTCCACTTGCTTGCGTTATCTTTTCATTTTTTAAACATGGTAGTCATTTTCAACTTCAGAAAATAAATTAACGTCTCGCTCTAATTGACTGGCTGATAGATTTGGACGAATAAGATGAAGTGTTTTAGAGGTATGATAGGCATTTATTATACCAGTCAATACTCTTTCTTTTGCCGATTTTCTTTTTTTGTAGGCATAAATAATTCCTGCACAGCCAGCTTCGTTTAAACCCCAATTGTAACTTTTATTTGCATCATGTGTATTTTCGTATTGATAAATTTTCTTTTTATCTGTAATATACGTTACCATTTCATCATTTTTAGTTACAGCTACACTTTTTAAGCCGAAAGTTAACCATTTTAAAGCGGCTTGCTTCATTTCTTCTGCTGTATTTACAGGCATGTCAAGATAAGCTTCTGTTTCATCGTATTTTACAATTAGTAAATCTACTCCGTTTAAACAAGTTGGTAAATTTTTCATTCTGGAAACAGAAACAGAGATTAAAATTAATGGAATCTGGTATTTTATTTTAAATGAAATCAATAGTTCGAGCGTTTCTTTAGGTAAATTCAAGTCTGCCACCAAGTATTCGGCTTCTTTTAGAAGAGAGAAGTTTTTGCTTAACCATTCAGGTGTCATATATTTGTAGATATTCATATCTGTCAAGCCAAATTCAACAGCCCCATTTGTATCTAATACTTCAACAAAGACACCCGTTGATTCGTTTTCAATCATATCTACTTGTGAAACATCCATAAAGTGTTCTGAATGTTCTTTAATTTGTTGCCAACATGCATCATTGCCTGCAATGGAGAGGAGAGTCGGTTCAATACCTAAGCGACCTAAATTTTCTGCGACATTTCGAGCACATCCACCAAATATAAACCGTTCTTTCGCATCAGTTATTGTTCCCGTAGTAAAGGGTTCTTCTAAGCTATAGCGTCTGTCAATATTAGCCGCACCAATACAAATTACTGGTTTTTTCTCAACAAGAATATACGCTTTTCCTACAAGATAGTCTTTTTTTACTAAACCAGAAATGAGATTTGCGATAGTTGAGCGTGATAAACCAATTTGATCAGCTAAGTCTTGTTGACTGATATAAGGGTCTTTTCGAATAGCAGCTAAAATTTTCTTTTCTCTTTCATTTAGTATCATTACCTGGCCCCCTGTTTTCGATAAAAAACTTTATTTATTTAATTATTAGTTTATAGTGTTATCCTATCTTGTGTCAATAGTACTCGTTATTAAAAGAGTTATCTGATGCCTAAATAAGTCAAAAAAAAGTCCTCCTGCACAATTGTGTAGCGAACTTTTTTTAACCCTCTTTTTAAAATAGGCCTTTCGTATTATTTACATCTAACGTAAATAGTACTCCGTTACCTGGCTTTTCTATTTCCATCGCATAACTAATTGATGCGACAATCGCGTCTGTCGTTTGTGCCTCGGTTAAGATTAGGACAATTTCTTTTTCTGGTTCGATATCCATTGAAAAGAGTTTGCTCATTTCGTGGCTACCCGCTCCTCGACCATTAATGACGGTTCCACCTTGAGCGCCAGCCGCAACTGCTGCTGCAATAACTTCTTCCGATCTTCCAGAATCCACAATAGTAAAAATGGCTTGGTACATAACTTGATCAACCTTTCTGCTGATTGCATTTTGTGAATAAACACACTGTTTGTTGCCTAAAAGATTGGCAATCGGAACGGTAAAAATAATGCCTTGATTGCGCTTATCTAAATTTAATTTTTTAGTGAAATCTTCGAGTGCTTCTTTTACTACTTTTTTGTCAGCTGCTAAAATCACAATTTCTTTTCGAACATCCTCTAGTCCTAACAACTTAAGAACATGATTCTTAATGGTTCCTTGTCCATAAAAAATAGTTCCTCCAGAAATACCATTTTGCTTCCCGATTTTTAATACTCTACTGCCTTTTCCATCATTAACAATAACGCAAATTATTTCATAGTCTATTCTAAGAATGACATCATTTTTTATTTCCATTTTTTTGAAGTCCACCCTTTCTAGATTTCAACTTAAAGATCAACCCGAGTAATTGCAACGTAATGATTGGCATCATAGCGACCATCGCAATCATTCCAAAACCGTCCATTAATACATCTGCTCCTTCAATCGCTTGAGCCGCTCCTTGGACAAATGCCAAAATAAACGTTGCTGTCATTGGACCTGAAGCAACACCACCGGCATCAAAAGCCATTCCCACAAACATTCTTGGTATAACGTACATTAAACCAATAGCCAGCATATAGCCTGGCAGCAACATATGCCAAAGCAGTAAATTAGGGATTAATATCCGTACCATCGACAACAGTACAGCTGTCCCAACACCAAGTGATAAGGCTAATAAAATAATTTTCCGTTTCACATAACCTTGCGTTACTTCTTCAATTTGATGCGTTAAAACGTACACTGCTGGCTCTGCTAATATCGTCACCAATCCTAACACAAAAGAAATTAAGAGTAAATAAACCGGGTTATCCCGTGAGGCAATGGTGTAGCCAATGACACTACCGACTTCCATAAAACCAGCATTGACTCCTACTAAGAATAAAACTAACCCGATAAAAACATAGACAACACCTTTTAAAATTTTTATTAGCTTCTTTTTAGATAATTTTAAAAAGAACAATTGATAGCCTATAAAAATAGCTAAGATTGGAAACAAGGCTATAAAGATCTCTTTTGAAATCGTTGGAATTGTTGTGATAAACGATTGAAGGATCGAGATGGTTTCATTTGGATTCACGTCTAAGGCACCTTGGACTTCTCTTTCTCCTCCCAAGATATTCATTAGCATCACAGCAATAATCGCACCGGATGAAGCGATACCTACCAATCCAAAACTATCTTCTTTAGATTTTTTCCCTACTTTTTTTAATGAGGAAACACCTAAAGCCAGTGCCAACATAAATGGAACCGTTAAAGCGCCTGTTGTTGCACCTGATGCATCAAATGCTATCGACAAGAACTCGTTGGATGTGAATAAAGATAAAATAAAAATTACGAGATAAATCCCTGTCAACATTTTGTACAGAGGAAAACTAAATACTATTCTAAGTAACCCAATTGTTATCATTACTGCAATTCCCAGTGATACATTTAACAAAATACTGTTACTCGATATAACGCCACCTGTTACCGCAGCAATTTGTTTGCCTAAAATATGCAAATCAGGTTCTGCTATGGATATAAAGAATCCCAACGCTAATCCAGCGACAATAACAACCCAGATTTTATTGCTTTTAGCTACTCCTTTACCTAACTGAGATCCTATTGGAGTGATTCCAATATCTGTTCCCAATAAAAAAATAGCCAAACCAACAACAATACATAAAGCCCCCAATAAAAACTTTATCAATAAGTTTGTTTCCAAAGGTGCAATCGTCAGGTGTAAGATAATAACAATGGCTACAATCGGTAACACGGCTAATAAAACTTCTTTAAACTTCTCTGTTAAACTATTCAAATGAAACACAATCCCTCTCTTTTTACTTTTCAAAAATTACTTTTCTAACTTTAACTAACTTATTTCGCTATTGAACTTTGATTGCTTACCTAATGTCCACCTACATTAGAGGCAGTGTTTTAGAATACCTACGCATGCAGCACATCTTTCACCTGATTTTTCTTCTCTACTATAAAACATGTACCGATTTCATAGTGCTAATTAGCTTATCATTTCCTGTTGGTGTACAAAAATAGCCCAGTGAAAGATATTCCTTCTCCGACACTGGTCAAAGATCAACCAACCTGTATCAGCTAGGTTCAACTAACTCCTCACTGGTACATTTAGATTTAAAAATAGCTCAGTTGCCTTACTTCGTGCTCTAACTTGTCGATCTGATAGAGTACAGTAACTAAATTTTTATATTTTTCAACTGTTTGCTAAATAATAAAATATGAACTGTCGCTTAATGCTAGTAGTAAGGGACTTTTTATCTATTTCATCAAAAATATGGATTATGGTGCTTTTTCCAAGGTGAGTTACTTTTTTCTTCTTATTATATTATATAGTGTAGCATATTAAGTTGTTTGTGAATCATAAAATGCCTTTTGTATAGGGATTTCGTGTTTTTCAATAAAAAAAATAAGCTTGATTTTCAGTTACGAAAATCAAGCTGACTCATTTATTCAATCGGTTAAAACTTGCAATAGGGATACCTTCCTATTTATCTTGCTCTTTTTCTACTTTTGCTTCTATTTTTTCTAGTTGACGTTTGGCAAACTCGCGACCGCCAATACCGAATGAAATAGCAAAGGCTACGGATAGTCCTCCAAGAATCAATAAGAAAGCATAATTAACAATACTTGTAGCAAACTTCAGTTGATCAAGTCCCATGAAGACTGCCATTACGATTAGAATATACTTAATAATGTTCCCTGACATACGACTACCAGTTGTTTGAGTAATAAAGTTTCCTAATAATGTTCCACCCATTAGACCAATGCCTAGAATGATCAAGGCACTAAGCACAAGTGGCAAGTAAGCAATAACTGCTGTCCCGATAGTATTTAAGACTTCTAAGTTTAAAACATTCAACGCTTCAACAACAAAGAATACAATTAGAATAGCTTGAATAATTTGTCCAATAACTTTAGCTAGGTTAAAGGTTGTCGTCATTGTTCCAGAAGTTTTCATGTATTTATTTAACTTATTAATACCCGTTCCTTCTAGCAAACCTGAAATTAAATCTCCAACAAACTTAGCTAACACAACGCCTACGCCAATTAAAATAACGGCTACAATCACGTTAGGGATAGCTGCTAAGACTTGATTTAACACCATAATAATTGGTTCTGAGATACTTCTTATTTGCAATGTTTCAAGTGCTACTGTAACAATTGGCACAAGTATAATGATATAAACCACGTTTGCTAATACTTTAGCAATTGTCATTTTTTGTTCTACAGAAGGAGTTGCATCATCAGCAACCTCTTGAGAACTTGTGATTTTAGTAATCCACTTATCAATATTTAAAGTAATGAGTAAATTGTACACTAAATTTTTAACAAAACGTCCGATGAAAATTCCAAGTGCTAGGATAACTGCTGCTGCGAATAATTTTGGTATAAATGATAACACTGAATCAAACATATTTGTAATCGGTGATGCAATAGCGTTTAAGCCCAACATACTTAGCACGCCAGGTATGAAAATTAACCAGACCAAGTAATAAAGTACTTTACTAATCGAATCAATGGTATTGTTTGCTTGTTCGTCTGAACTTGCTAACCCCCATTTTGTTAATAGGCGATTAAAACCAGCTGCCTTCAAGCCTTTTTGAGAGCCCTTACGTACTAAAATGGCTATAATCCAAGCTAGTATTAATAGTGCAATGGCTCCTAATAATGTGGGTAAAAAGCCCATAAACGAATTGAATCCTGTACTAATCGAATTTGTAAAGTCGTTCATACATAACCTCTCCTTTTTTTATATTTTGTGAACTCTTTATGACATTTAGTATAACCTATGTGTGTCCATTTATAAAACAATACCCCTTTTTTTCACCAATTACTTTTATATTTGACAAAAATGAGGAAGGGCCATTTTTTTTCTACCTATTACAGGTTTCCCTATAACCAACCAGTTGACTTACTATCAAGAGATTGATATCTTTGATAAGATACTTTTTTTCAGAAAAAACTATCTTATGGTATTACTTAAGAAGAAATTAGATTAGAAAGAAGGAAAGATATGACTCAAACAAATAAACTCGAAACTGAAAAAATTTCTTCTTTGTTACTTGAATTTTCTATCCCAGCAGTCATTGGGATGTTTGTTAATGCCGTTTACAACATCGTAGATCGAATCTTTATTGGTAATGCTCCTGGACTTGGCTCTTTGGGTTTAGCGGCTGCTTCGATAACATATCCCATTACTTTAGTGATGATTGCGTTTGGTTTGTTAGTTGGAGTAGGTGGAGCAACTCGTTTTTCTATCAGTCTGGGTAGAAAAGAAACCACCAAAGCACAACATTATTTAGGAAACGGTGTTGCTTTAGCCATCATTGCAGGTTTATTGTTTACTATATTAGGAAATATTTTCTTAGAACCAATCTTAAGAAACATTGGGGCTAGTCAAGCTGTTTTGCCTTATGCCACTGAATACCTTAGTATTATTTTATTTGGAGCTGTTTTCCAGTGTCTGGCAATGACTATGAATAACTTTGCTAGAGCAGATGGCAATCCTCGTATCTCAATGATTAGTATGATGATTGGGGCTGGTTTTAACATCATCTTTGATTATATCCTGATTATTCAATTAGGCTGGGGTATGAAGGGTGCTGCTTATGCTACTATCGGAGGACAATTTTTATCGGTTATTTGGCAATTGTCTTATTTTACTAGTAAACGCAGTAATGTCCATTTAACTTTACGGAATATGAAACTGAAACTAACTTATGTAAAAGACATTTTAACAACCGGTATCCCGGCTTTTTTGCTTCAGATTGCGAATAGTATTTTAAATGTTATCATTAATGCAACCTTAGTTAAATATGGCGGTGACGTGGCTATTTCAGTCGCTGGTATTGTTACAAGTGCTGTCACACTGATTATTATGATGGTTTCTGGATTGACTCAAGGTTTACAGCCAATCATTGGTTTCAATACCGGAGCAGGTCACATTGATCGTGTAAAACAAGCTCTAAAACTAGCAAGTATTGCTGCATTCATTATTACCACTACCGGATTTTTAGTTATTCAATTTTTCCCAGAGTTTGTTGTTAGTCTTTTTAATCAGGAAACGGCTGTCGTTTCTTTAGGAGTCAAGGCCATCCGTATTTGGACTCTTGGTTTCCCACTAGTCGGGCTTCAAATTGTCTGGTCTAACTACTTTCAAGCTGTTGGAGAAGTTCGTTTAGCGAGTTTCCTAAATCTTGCTCGTCAGTTGATATTCCTTGTTCCGCTGGTCTTAATCTTATCTTCAATATTTGGTCTATACGGTGTCTATGCCGCTGTTCCCATTGCTGATTTACTTGCATTTTTTGTTACATCCTACTTTATCAGCAAAAAATTGCCACGTTCAGGGAAAAAACTGCTTTAATTTCTTGTAACATTTCATTGAAATAAATCAAGGCTTTATTGAAAGTTTAGCTTGTGTGTATTATCATTAAGATGCTAACTAATTGGACTATTTAAAAAAATTGAAGATGATGCGAGGGGAAAAATAATGTATAAAATGATTGCTCTTGATGTCAACGGTACATTGCTGACAGATCAAAAAGAATTAACCAACGAAGTGATTGAAGCTATTAAGAAGGCCCATCGAGCTGGTGTAAAAATTGTTCTTTGTACTGAACGTTCTTACGATGGTATCGTTAAAGTTGTTCACGATCTTGGAAATCAATTTATTGACTATGCGATTTGTTTTAACGGTGCTTTAGTAAAAGATGCTAAAACACATACGATTCTTTCTCGGGTAAATCTTACAAGAGAGGATTTGTCTTATCTTTATCTGCTAAGCGAGCGTGCGGGTTGTTCTGTTCATTTTAATGATGAGCATTCTATTTGCACACCTAACCAACACATTGGGAAATATACCATACAAGAAGCCTACTATAACAATGTTGCCTTGTATTACCGTAATATTTATGATCTTCCTGAAAAATTTGTGCCTTCCAAGGCCATTTTTAGTGAAGAAAAATTAAAATTAGATACCTTCATTAATCAACTTCCAAAAGAATTTTTCTCCAGATTTCATGCGCTTAAAAGTGGTCCGAATTTTTTTGAAATTTTAAATAGTACGGCAAGTAAAGGTAACGCACTTAAAGCTTTATGTGAACGTCTTGATATTGATCAACAAGATGTCTTAGCTATTGGAAATCAGGATAATGACTTATCTATGCTAGCTTTTGCAGGAAAAAGCGTCGCTATGGGAAATGCTGATAAAATAGTCCTTGACATTGCTGATGATGTAACGGGAACGAACAACCAAAATGGTGTCGCAACAGCTATAGAAAAATATATTTTAAATTAAAAAAACAAGAAAACAGGTTCTACTTCAACTAAAGTAGAACCTGCTTTCTTATTATCATTACACAAAAAATGACCGTGCTGAGTAAAAAAACTCAACACGGTCATTTTTATACAGTCGGAATTAACTACTTAAAAAAATGATACCTTTTAGTCTTTATACGATTAACCTATTATTTTTGTTTGTATTAAGCTTCTGCTGCTTCTCTTTTTAATGCTTGTACCTCAGATATTTTAACAAATGGAGCATAAATCACTACCGAAATAGCCAAGTTTACTGCTGCTAATACCCCTCCAGCAATACTTTGTGTAGCCAATACTCCACCGATAATTGGCGGTGTTACCCATGGTGGCATCGTAACTGCTGCAGGTACTAAACCAAGAGAGGTTGCAAAGTAAGCTACAATTACTAAAACAACAGGTGTCGAAATAAACGGAATAAACATAATTGGATTCAATACAATCGGTAAACCAAACAACATTGGTTCATTTATATTGAATAATCCTGGTGCTGTACTCAATCCAGTAACAATTTTATAGGCTTTATTGCGACGTCCAAAGATAAAAATAGCGATAATTAAACCTAATGTTGCTCCTGTACCACCTAAGTTTACAAAAGAATCAAAGAATGGTTTGTTTACAATAAATGGTGCAATTTCTCCATTTGCTAATGCCTCAGCATTTGCGGTAATAGCTGGTGCATTTATTGACTGCATCAATGGTTCAATCATATTAGCGCCATGCAAACCGAAAAACCATAAGAATGGTGTTATGAAAGCTAATAAAATAGCTGACGGTAATGTGTTTGCTAATCCAAGAAACGGTTTTTGAACAAGATCGTAGAATGATGTCACAATATCCGTAACACCGAAAGCTCTGAAAATCGTGTAAATTAAGCCAAAAATACTAATAGTAATAATAGCCGGCAATAAAGCTGCGAACGAACGAGCAACAGCTGGCGGTACTCCTTCAGGCATTTCGATAACAAGTTTTTCGTTTCCAACTAAACGAGAAAATATTTCAGCTGATACCATAGCAATAATCAAGGCGATAAATAGTCCATTTGAAGACATACCCGTTGCTCCGCCGATTGTAAAGAAAGACGCAAGTGAAACAACCCCTGCTGAAATACCGTCTTTACCGTAGTGATGAGCTAAGTTTCGCGCAACTAAGAATGCAATGAATACAGACAAAATACCGAACGTACCATTCCAAATGGCTCCACCAAAACTTTTCCATAGTTCTTCTCCGAATGTATTGTTCATAAAGTCTTGGAAAAACGGAATGGGTAGATTGTTTAATAATACCGCTAACGATCCTAAAATTAATAATGGCATGGTAACTACAAAAGCATCTCGAATAGCTACCAGGTGTCGTTGTGCTCCTATTTTAGCTGCGTGAGGGATAAAGTATTTTTCCATAAATGCTATAAAGCGATCCATTATATTTGCTCCTCCAAAGGTTTCCCTTTAATTATTTCGACTTATTTCTTTAAGTGAAACTTAAATTTTTGCCATGGTTTAATTAAGTCCAGTAAAAATACTTCTTCTTGAACAACTCGCCCGACTACATTGGTTTTACCAGAATTTCCCATCGGTAAAAGAGCTATTTGTAGCTCACCAGCGTACCGAATGTAAAGAGAACTCTCAATCAAAATATCGCCTTTATTTATATCTGGCGTATTAAATGCTGGGAATTCATGTCCGTTGTATTTCACACGACTTTGAGTTGAACGGATGGCATAATCCGAAACATCGCCTCGATTAAAATGAGGTTCTTCTAAAACAATTTTTTGTTCTGTTTCAGGTATCTCTTTAACCAGTTTACAATTAAGGCTTAACTGGTAAGGGTCTATTTCACTTAAAGCTCTTAGCTCTTCTTCAGATGCAAAGGCGTTTCCGATGATAACGTCATCAATTAATTCCGTTGCCCACAAATGTTTGGCTTGTGTCACAATTGGAAGCTCGCGGTGCATTTCTAAAGTGCATAACCCTTCACTAACTAGCCACGGACCAATTGTAGCTGTTGCTGAACTAATAAAAGCAGCCGTCTTGACTCCTTGTTCTTTGTATTGTTTGCTTGTTTTAATAAAGTGATCATAGCCTAAACCCGTAAAACGATGAGGATAAAAATTATGACACCCATATAGATTAGACGGATTTGCTTGATAACTTAAAATGTTCTCTAAGTATTTGGTTCCATTACTGATATTCAGTTCTATTTTTAACCCTTGTGGATTAAATGTCATGACTGATTCTTCATTTCCAGTAAAACCATTATCTAAACGAATACCATCTGCTCCAATGTCTTTGAAAAAGGATAAATCCGCATAGCTAATCTCTAATTCTTCAAAAAGTTGCGGACTAACATCTGCAATGACTTCCATGCTATTTTCTTTAGCAACCGCTATAATATCTTTAAATTCTTTAATGACTTTTTCTTTATTACCTTCCACCGATAATAGACAAGTAAAGATTCGTTTAAAGTTATACTTTGAAGCAAGTTCAATGTACTGTTTTACTTCTTCTACTTTGCTGTGATTTGGATAAACTGAAATTCCCAATCTTTTCAATTCATTTGCTCCTCTCTTTTTTAACTAAACTAACATAGAAAGCGGATTCATTTTTTTTAAACTAAACTGCAAAATCGTTCTGTTTCCCTACTAAGGGTTCCGTCTTAATAACATTCAGACAAACGATCTTTTAGCCTTTTTCCTTTCTGTACTCCTCTCTCTAGACTAAACAGCTTGTTTCTTATTCGGTATCTTAATTAAATTAATTAACTAAGATGTTAATTAGTATTTTATAGCCTGTTATCTCATTTGTCAACCTAATAATCATCTCCTGTTGAAAAAACTAAACCAAAGAAACTACTTTTTTTAAAGCTTCTCTATCTGAATTATTCATAGACTATTTTTATGCCTATTAAAAATAGTGATTGCTAACGTACAATCTCTTACTCTATCTGTTTAACCTATTATTTTTTCTTTGCTAGGATTCCGATTTAATGAAATCTGTTAGGATATCGCCTGATATTCACAAAAATGGACAAGTTTCAGAAAATTTCTTTCCGACTTGACCATTTGAAAGAAGTGCCGTACCAAAATTTACAAAATTATCGATTAATCCCCACATAATGGAAAAGAGATAGGCTAGCAGTAAGCATTTTTAATCGGTTCCGCTTGTTATTCTTAAAAGATTTCTGCTAATAACAATGCAGCTGCGCCTAATATTGTAGCGTCTTTTCCTAACACGGAAACTTCGATGATGGTATTCTTTCTAACTTTTTCAGTCAAGGCTCGTTCTTGAATTGTCTGACGGATAGTAGGCATGAGAAATTCTGCACTATTTAAGACGCCACCTCCTAAGACAATTTTGTTGGGATTCAACATGTGAATCAAATTGACCACTCCAATCCCAATCAGCTGACCAGTCTCTTCCAAAATCTTTAGGTAGTTCTTGTTATTTTCTTTCGCATACGTATAAATGTCTTCAGCAGTTAAATTATCTGGTGCGTCTTTAATTTGTTCTTTAGCTCTTTTAACAATCGCTTCACCGGTGACAAATGTTTCAAAACAACCCCTATTGCCGCAACTACAAACTCTGCCATTTAAATCTATGACCATGTGTCCCATTTCTCCAGCAATACCTTGGGCGCCATAATAGAGTCTCCCCTTATCTACTATGCCCGCTCCCACACCTCTTCCAATATTTATCGCCACAAAACTATCTACCTCGTCATGATCTCCAAACCAATATTCCCCTAGCGCCATTGCACGAGAATTGTTTTCGACCATCACCCTAACTTTAAATTCTTTTTCGAGTTCTTCTTTAATAGGGACATCTCGTAAACCTGAATTTGAAGAATACAACGAAATACCTGATGAAACATCAACTACCCCATGCATAGCAACACCAATACCAAGAATCTTGTTCTTGTCATCAATTCCCATAAAAATAGTCCGAACAACCTCTTTTAGTGTTTGCAAAAAATATTCTTTACTAATATGAGGCACTATTTTAATTTCTGTTTCTGACAAAATGGTTCCTACTAAGTCAGTCGCGACTCCTTTAATGGCATTGGAGCCAGCATCTATTCCGATAACATAATGACCGCTACGTTTGATTAAGAGCATGGTTGGCTTTCTGCCGCCTCTAGACTCGCCAAGTATACTTTCTTCAACTAAATTTTCATCAATCAGTTCTTTAACAATGCTACTGACCGTTGGAGGTGTAATACCTGTTTCTTGTGCAATTTGAGCGCGTGACAAAGGCTCTGATAGACGTATTTTATTTAAAACAGTAGATTTATTAACGGATTTCATTAATTGAAATGTCCCACGCTTCATAAGGTAGCTCCTTTCTATTTTTGTATGCTCATTTTTAATATATCATTATTAATTAAATGAATTAAGTTTTCTTTTTACTTTGCGCCTTTATTTTTAGACAGCCCGAAATAGAGCTTTATATTAGCTCTATTCCCAACCTTTATATTCTATTTTCCTCCAATTTTCATTCAGCGAGTTATTGGCCGTGACATTTTTTGTATTTTTTTCCACTGCCACATGGGCAAGGTTCATTGCGACCTATTTTATTAACCGTTACAGGCTCTTTTTTAGTAGGCTCTTTTTCCTTAAGCCCCTCCACTTCATCTGGAGTCCAACCACGGTAACTCCATTTTCTCGTTTGATTGGATAATTCTTGAAACAATTGGACAAATGTGATGACCTCATCTTCTGCTGTAAATGTTAACCCAATCTTGGATAATGTTTCATAAACCTTATGTGGTTGAATACCCAAAATAACAGATTTGTTTATTTCAGACATGATTTGTTCTTCTGTTTGATCAGCGTAAACTTTTGAATGGATAAAATTATGGATATTTAAATAATAAGGCGACTGTCTATTGATGGAGAAATCCAGATACCATTCTAAGTCCTTTTGTGAGGGCATAAAATACGGTATATTACGAGATTGTAAGGTGTCATAAAAGGAACATGCCTCTTTTTCATTTAAAAAAGATTGATCATAAATGACTGTTCCATTCCATTTAACAGTAGTTTGTTTGGTTCCTATATGATTCATTTTCTCAGCAATGCTTTCATCATCTAACGGCTTTGTTTGATAGGTATTCCAAACCTTTATTAGTTGTTTAACATGATAAACGCCATACATATGCGTTAGTGCTAAAGTGTAGTCCACGAGTTTCTGATTGGTCTTAATTGTATTTTGTTTTGATTGATCCATTCTGATTTCATTTGTTAGCTCTATTAATTCTAGCGCTAATGCGATGGAGATTGCATCGTCATTTTCTTTATGAATATAAAGGTAGCCTTCACTTTCTAACTCACTTAATTCTGTCAGTTGTTCTTGTGATAAGTTAATGACGCTTGATTCTGTTTGTGCGGTTAGTGTTTCAATGACGGCCATCGTGCTAGAACGTAGATAACCTAATTGCTCTAAGAATGTTTCTTGTATTTGATTGGCTAGAGCAACTGCTATTTTAGCTTTTGTATGGCTTTTTTTTACTTGCGCACCCTGTTTTTCGGCAATTGCTAACATCTCGTCTTTTTTATTTAACTGCAACAATTCTATCAGACTTATTTCATTTAATTCTACTTTTTTTAACGCATGGTGATTCATTTTAAGTCTCCTAACTGTATGATTTATTATTGTGTTTAACGTCCTTTTTCTTTTAAAAACTGCTCTGCTTCTTCATTTGTTATTGGTTTTGCAGCATGTCTATTCCAAGCTGTTGTTAGATGGGACACTTGGCAATAATCATACATCCTTTCCACAGCTTGTTGGTTTATTAAAAACCAATACTCTACGAAAGATGAATCTCCAACTTTAGTCTTCTTCACTGGGATGCAGGCTAGCTTTTCAGCTACTTCTATTGGTACAACCGGTTTAATACCTTTATTTTCACTAAAGAAGTAAACAAACCCTTTTAAGAGTAAATTTAATTGAGTTGCTTCTTGATTGGTTTCGTTGCTACATTGCTCTTTTTTACAAAGTTAATCAATCTATTTTTTTCGTCGTCTTCAAGAGACTGATACAGCTCATCAAAATGATACATGATGTATTTAGCTAATTCAGTGGCTCTCACTTTTTTTTATGGCTTTTCCTGATAAGAACAGCATGATTTCTTGCTATTTCAAGCAATACATCTTTTTATGAGCTATTAGACAATCCATTAAGTAACGTTTGGGTGTATCTTTAATTGCATATGGTTTTGCTATTTGATTCAACTGACTTCCTCCTATTGGTCTATCCCAACTGTTCTCTATCATACTTTATTTTCATCTTTTAGTAAAATAAGGCTAGGACTTTTGTCCTAGCCTTATTCACGTATTCGGATTGTTATTCTAGAACGTGCTTCAAAAAGCAAAGCCGAGGTTCCCTTCACGGCTTATTCAAAAGAAAGTGTTGCCTGATCGTAATACAATAACTCCCACAAATGCCCATCTAAATCCATAAAACGACGGCCATATACCCCATCTATTTCATTTTCAACTTCTACTTCGATTGCACCTAGTATTAGTGCCTTATCTATAAAATCACTCAGTTTCTCTTTACTTGATGTGACGAGTGTTAGCATCATTTCTGTTTGCGTGTGTTTATTTGGCACGTCATTATGGGTCATACTTTTAAAGCAGTCTTCCTCTATTAAATTGACATACATTCCTTCCTTAAGAATCAGACAACTGACGTGTTGATCAGCGAGTAAAGGATGAAAGTCAAAGCCTAAGTTAGTAAAAAAAACGACACTCTTATCTAGATTTCCAACAGATAGATTGATAAATATATTTTTAACTTTTAGCGACATTTTTATTGCCTCCCTGTAATTTTTTTTGCTATTCGAAAAAACAACAACTGCTTAGCAACGAACGTTTCCTTTGCTAATGGTGCTTAATTTATATATGCTATTAGCAAGGCAGTACCCATCAATAAAATCATCTATTTTATAAGAAGGAGATTTTAAATTATGTTTGATCAATCTGAAGTAACCATTATATCGGCTGCAAATGAAGAATTTGTCCCTCATTTAGCAACGTTATTTTTATCTCTCTTGCAAACAAAAAAAAGTGAAACCATTATAAACTTCTATGTGATTGATGACCATATCTCATTAGTTTCGAAAGAAAAATTAAACCGAATGGTAAATGAGTATACGGCTAGTATTAGCTATTTGCAAATTGATACAGTAGAATTTGATGATATGGTTGAAAGCAATCGTATTCCTACAACTGCCTATTTCCGGATTGCTATTCCTAACTTTTTAAAAAGTACAGCTATCAAAAGAGCCATTTATTTAGACTGCGATATTGTAGCTTTACAACCTATTGAAGATATTTGGTCGATTGATTTAGGTGATAAGTTAGCAGCAGCCGTAGAAGATGCTGGTTTTCATCAGCGATTGGATGCCATGGAGATAGATGCAAAAAGCAACACTTATTTTAATTCAGGCGTTATGATCATTGATTTAGATGGATGGCGTGCTGAAAAAATATCTGAACAAGTGATTGAATTTGCCTTAACGAATCAAGAAGAATTGAAATTTCATGACCAAGATGCACTGAATGCTATCTTACATGATCGCTGGTTAATTTTGCATCCTAAATGGAACGCTCAAACTTATATTTTATTAGATGAAAAAGATCATCCAACAAAGATTGGCCAAACAGAGTATGCTGAAGCTCGCCAAAATCCAGCATTGATTCATTATAGTGGGCATGTTAAACCTTGGCATAAAGAGTCGAATCACCCTTATAAAAAGAATTATTTAGCTATTAGAGAGCAGACACCTTTTCCTATTGAAGAACCTGAATCAACAGAACAATAATTATCATTACAACAAAGCTTAAACTCGGTATGAATCATACCCGTTTGAGCTTTGTTATTTTTTACTCAATATTTTTGTATATCGTGTACATCAATTTCATAATTCTCTTCTATTTCATTTAGCACTTGATCAAATATTTTTTGACAAAAAACTGAATCATTTCCTACAATTGCGATACCAATCATTCCGTGATTTATTTTATCTAACTTCCCCACTTCGGCAATGCTGATATTGTATTTATTGTGCATTTTTTTTTTGATACTTTTCACGACATTTCTTTTATCTTTTAAAGAATAAGAATTATATAAAATAAACGTTATCTGGTAACCCTTTATAATCATATATTCCACCTCACTTTCTTATCAATACTCTTTTCTTTTATTAATAACTAGCAGATTAAACTGATAGCGCCTTCTTTTTTGGATTTAAAAATTGTTTTTATTTTTTTTTCATGTTATTCTTAAAAAAATACGAACTATTTTCTGGAACTCAATTGACTCAGCCGTAAAGGACAGTGAAATTAGAGTTTGACACCGATCTGCATTTGAAAAAGACTCAACACATTGCTGAATGTGCTAACGCCTTAACTCAAATAGTCGACGCCAAACCCCTATTCACTGTCTTTTTTTCTTTTTTCACATTGGTTTTTCAGTTGTATTTTGTACATAACTTTTATATAAAGGAGATGACAAATGGATAGGTATAGGTACCCTTATAGAAAGACAAGACCGATAGCACTTGACTCAAATGAAGCTGTATCAGAACGCCTTAAATATAGTGTGTTTTTAACCTTTGCTTCATTCTTGATGGTTTTAGCCTTTGTTTTTAATAGCCCTAAGGAACTGTGGGTAGGAAGTTTGATTATTCTTACCTCTCCAGCAAAATTGGTGACCGATTATTTTGAATTAGCCAATATTGGGTCGGCTCTTTTAAATGCTTCCTTGATGATGTTTAAAACCTTAGCGCTTGTTCGGCTTAATAAAGCAAAAATAACGGGTCCGATCATTGCAGCTCTCTTCACAGTTGCTGGCTTTTCACTATTCGGTAAAAACCTTTATAACTCGATTCCTATTATTTTAGGAGTTTATGTTTATGCAAAAATCATACGGAGCCCCTTTTCGAACCATTTATTACCTGCTTTTTTCGGTACAGCTTTAGGACCAATTGTCAGTGAAATTACGTTTAATCTTGGTTTGCCTTTAACTTGGGGAATTGTGCTTGGAATAGTAGCTGGTCTATTAACTGGTTTTGTCTTACCTCCGTTAGCAAAGCATTTTGTTTTTTTCCATAAAGGATTTAGCTTATACAACATCGGTTTTACCGCAGGGATCGTTGGAACATTCTTTATCTCTATCCTTCGAACTTTTGGTATACAGATAGATGCTATTGAGCTGGTTTCTACAGGAAATAACGGTATTTTTAGTCTTGTTCTATCTAGCTTATTCTCAACTCTTTTTATCATTGGCTTTATTCTAAATAAATGGACCTTAAGTGGCTACCGTCAATTATTAAACCAATCTGGGCAATCGATGCCTGACTTTACTAAATTTTTTCATTTTGGATTGGTTTTAATGAATATGTCCTTATTGGGAATGTTGTCTACTAGTTATGTTTTAGCAGTAGGTGGCGAATTGAACGGACCCATCATAGGTGGGATATTTACCATTGTTGGTTTTGGGGCTTCAGGAAAACACATTAAAAATGTTCTGCCGATTTTTGTAGGGGTATTTGTTGTTGGTCTTTTCAATGTATCAGAGATTCATTCAACTTCCGCTTTATTGGCCGCTTTGTTTGGAACGACACTGGCTCCTATTAGCGGATATTATGGTTCGCTTGCTGGTTTTACTGCTGGGGCTTTTCATATGGCAATGGTGTCGAATATTAATTATTTACATGCTGGTATGAATCTTTACAATAACGGCTTTTCAGGTGGTTTTACCGCAGCACTGCTCGTGCCAATTTTTGATTTATTCAAAACAATTAAGAATGATTGGAAACCCAAAGATTCTAAAGAAAATTCAGATAGCCTTCCATTAAATTCCATTGATTGATGAATCAGAGCAGCTAAGAATGACTTAGTTGCTCTATTTTTATTTTTTAAAATAGGTTAGCCTTCTGTATGATCTACTATTTCGATACCTGCAGAAGTCGTCTCATCTTTATAAAGAGTCTTTTCTTTTTTTAAATACAATTCTATTTTCACATTACCGCCAAGCTCTTCTTTTATCACCTTTTGCATACCCGATACGGTCGGTGCCACTAGTTCCCCTGGATCTGTTATTTCGGCTTCTATTATTAGTTTTGCTGTCTTATTCTCCAAATAAATTTTAACGGACTGCTCGCTTACTTTTTCAAGTTTGCAGCTGTCTCGATGGTAAGTAGCAAAGCGGTATTCTTTTTTGCCAACAACTAGGTTACATATAAATCCTTGAAAGGCTGTCTTAAGAAAAGGGATATGAGCTTCTGAAAAAAATAAACTCGTTTCATTATTTTCAAAATGATTCGACTGAATCCAGACATATTCACGTGGAAATGTTTTCCCCCAATCTCGTTCGATATATCCTTTACCATCTGAAAAATCAATCTTTGCTCCATTAACATTAAACGATCCTGTCAAAGAATGATTCATGCTCACAATGCCGTGAACACACTCCATCATTGGAAAATAGGCAAATATCCCCATGATATTAGGTGTTAACAGACTATGTTTTATCGGAGTAAATTCTCCAAATTCAACGGTCCCCTGTATCGTTACTTCTTCATTCGTTAGACGAACAACTGCTTTTGATTCTGTAAATACGTTAGGACCAATTTTTAGTTGAAATGGCTCTTGTTGGTAATCAAAAGAATTTATCGGATAGCTTATGTAGCCTGTCTCCGTTCTTTTTTTGTTGTCATTCCCATGAATGGTCATAATGTATTGTACAAAACTATGTGAGTCTGTTTCGCTAAGGCTAATACCTGGAATTAAACTAATAATTTGTTTTCCATCATTAGATACCTGTTTGTAATACCACCCTTCAAAATAGGGTTTCTTTTCTAAATTCCCTTGAAATAAAATAGCCTTTGCTAATTTTTTAGTCATAGATGCGTCAACCCCTTTCATTTGACTACTTTTAGTAGCAAAAAGAATTAACTGTCTACGTTGAAAGAAAAATTAGCTCTTTCAGTAAACAGTTAATTTTATTTTACCTGTTTATTGGTCATTTTGGAATCGTTAACACTTGACCAATACTAATCATATTCGCATTCAGTAATTTATTAACGGATACTAGTTGTTGAACGGTTACGCCATACTTTTTAGCAATCGCATATAACGTGTCGCCTTTTTTAACGGTATATTTCACTGTCGTTGGGACAGTCGGCTTAGTGGGCGTTGTTGTGCTGCTTTTTGCGGGTATTTTTAGAATTTGTCCAATTTTTATCAGATTGGGATTAGAAATAGTATTGACTGATAAGAGTTGCTGAAGTGTAATGCCATGAGCCCCAGCAATTTTCGTTAGTGTGTCACCAGATTTGACTGTATACGTTGTAGTTGGAATGGTTAATACTTGACCAATCATTATTAGGTTTGCATTCGTCAATTTATTGGCCGTCATTATCTGCTGAGCAGTCAGACCATAAGATTTAGCGATGCTATATAAGGTATCGCCTTTTTTAACAACATACTGATTAGCATGAGTTGTTGGTCCTGATGTAGTCGTATTATTTAGCATTTGACTAATGGTCACAAATTGATAGCCTTTTGCTTTCAATTGGGTAATCATAGATTGTAAAGATCCTGGTGTACCAGTAGCACCTTCCCCTACGTGCATCAAAATAATCATACCTGGTGTAGCATTATTAACCACTTTTGTCGTGATTGCACTTGAAGAAACACCTTTCCAGTCAACCGTGTCAATCGTCCAGCCAATTGTTTTAGAATATCCTGCATTTCCTACTGCTTGCAGCATCGTGTTATTAACTGCACCAAAAGGGGCACGGAAGTAGGGTTTAGTTGTTTTCCCGGAAGCTTTTTTGATAGCTGCTTCTGCTTTATCTAGTTCTATCTTAATTTGTGTAGCTGATATTTTTGTGAAATCTGGATGAGAATAAGAATGATTTCCTACATCATGACCGTTGGTTACAATCGATTTGATCCACAGAGGATGGTTTTCTGCAGCTTTCCCTGTGATGAAAAAAGTCGCTTTAATATTATTTGATTTTAACGTCTGAAGAATCTTAGTGATATTTTTCCCATCTGAACCATCATCAAATGTCAACGCAACTGTTTTAGCTGACGTGTTTCCTTTAGTGATATAGCTTGAGCTAGCCGCTGTAACCGGCAAAGTGAAAAGTAAAAAAGACAACAGAACCAATGAAAGCACGACATTGAATTTAGATAATTTCGTATTCATTTCTCTCACCCTTTCTTATTTTAAGTACGGGGTGACACTTTATTATTCTATGTTTTTCACTCTCTTTCTTCGCTTTTATTGTACCACGTTATCCACTATTTCTATCTGTTGGATAACGTTATTAAAAAACTTTTTTTTCTTCGATGGATACTTAGCAAGGGTTAGTCATATAAAAGATTGCTTTAGACTGCTTTTTCCTTAGTTTTACATCAATGAATTAACTTGCTTACATTGTAATCCATCTCATAAATTAAAACGCGAAAAAAATCTTTCTGTACTCTAGAATTGTATTATTTTTAAGAAGGTTCGTTTCCTTCATATTGACCGTAACATAAGAAAAAGCGATGATTAAAACGAAAAAAGAAGCTGGTATAATTATACCCACTTCTTTTGCTCATTTATACTGTGCTAAAAAAAAGAACCTTTGCCCATTTTACTTTTACCATTCTCCATTTTTCACTCTAAGGATTAACTCTTTTACTTTTTCTTCTATTAATTTACTTGTTTCTCTAAAATCTTCAATCGGTCCTCCTGAAGGATCATCAAGTCCCCAGTCTTCTCTCTGTTTATTGGGAACAAATGGACACTCGACATTACACCCCATCGTTATTAGAATATCCAACTCTGCTGGAATATCTGATAACAACTTTGGTTTATGACCGCTCATATCTACTCCTGCTTCTTCCATCACTTCTACTGCCAATGGTTTTACTTCCGGATAATTTTCTGTCCCTGCAGAGTACACTTCTAAAATGTCACTTCCTAGTTTTTTTGCCCATCCTTCTGCCATTTGTGATCGACATGAATTATGAACACAGACAAATGCGACTGTTGTTTTCATCTAATCTTCCTCTCTTATTATGATGGTCTTCCATTACACTTAATTCTACTGTTCCTTTACAGGGTTGGGGAACCAACCTCTTGTATTATTGACTATCTTAACCAATTGAAGCATGACTGGAACTTCAACTAAAACACCTACTACTGTTGCAAGTGCTGCTCCAGATCCCAATCCGAAAATGGAGATGGCCACTGCTACTGCTAATTCAAAGAAATTCGATGCTCCTATCATTCCTGCTGGCGCAGCAATATCATGTGGCAACTTCCAAGCTCTTGCCCACAAATAAGCAATGAAAAAAATTAAGAAAGTCTGGATAATTAGTGGTATTGCAATCAGGATAATATTAAGTGGATTCTCGACAATCGTTTTCCCTTGAAAAGAGAAGATAATGATTAACGTTAATAACAATCCAACAATCGTTACATTATTAAATTTTGGAATAAACGTTTTTTCAAAGTACTCTAATCCTTTATTTTTCGTTATCATTGTTCTTGAAATAACGCCTGCTGCCAGAGGGATAACCACAAATAAAAAGACAGAAAGGAACAACGTCCCCCAAGGTATGGATATATTGCTCATTCCTAATAAAAAGCCAACTATCGGAACGAAGCCAACTAAGATAATTAAATCGTTAGTTGCTACTTGGACAAGAGTATAAGCCGGATTTCCTTTGGTTAAATGACTCCAAACAAATACCATAGCGGTACAAGGTGCTGCACCTAAAAGAACAGCTCCTGCTAGATATTCTTTTGCTAAATCTGGCGAGATAAAGTCTTTAAATACCACATTGAAGAAAAATAGCGCTATTGCATACATCGTAAAAGGTTTAATCAACCAGTTTGATACCCATGTCACTATCAGTCCTCTAGGATTTTCTCCTACCTTTTTGATACTATTAAAATCTACCTTTAACATCATCGGGTAAATCATCAGCCATATTAGAATGGCTACCGGTATCGAAACACTTGCATATTCAAAATTACTTAAAAAGTTCGGTATGGCTGGAAGATAAACACCAATTAAAATACCGACTATCATACATATACCTACCCATATTGTCAGATATTTTTCAAAAAAACCAATACCCCTTGGGCTTTCTTGTTCTTTCACACTTATTCCAACTTTCTTTTATCGGTTTGACTCTTATCTATTTCATTTTATTTTATTTATTTCAGCTATATTGTCACATGTTAAATCGCTCTTTGTATAACTTGATAATTTTTCTTGATCTCTTATAAATGTATCATTTGTTTCCATTTTTTCTATTAAATAGTCATAGAGTAATTTGTTGTATTTAATAAATGCTGGATCAATCTGATAATATGTCCATTGGGATTTTTTTTCAAAAATGACAATTTTTTCGTTCCTAAGTCTAGTCAAATGTCTTGATACATTGGATTGAGTTGTATCTAAAATAACTTCAATCTCACAAACACATAACGCTTCTTTTCTAAGTAAATTGATTATTCTTAGTCTGTTTTGGTCTCCAAGTACCTTGAATACGTTCTCCACTACTTTTTCTCCTTTCAATATCATTATATTCGATTACACTCATATACTATAACTGAATAGTCTTTCTGTCAACCATTATTATGGATAGATCAAATTAAATGAATCCCCTAAAATTATCACCATCAGTCCATTCAGGAATGACCATAGCGGATGAAATAACACTATGTCATTCAAGATAAATGGCAGCTTGAATGACATATTCATTGGCAACCACATCATATAGCGCCTCTCTATCTCCAATTTTTTCACGTATTCTTGATAGGTTTCAATTGTTTTATTAATTATCATTCCCACCTTGATTTATACCTTCCTGGACTGATATGTCTAGGAATTATTCATCCTCTCACGAAACTGATCCCATTGAAAAGGGTGTTCATTGCTGCCATTCTTATACAAGTTTCGTCCTTCTCTTACAATTTTCAAATTCCATTGAGTGCCATCGAGAATACGTGGATTCACGTAATTAGATTTCTAATTTAGCAATTCAATTCGTTTCAAGTCTTCAATAAATTTCATTATCGTCGCTGAATCGATTGTTTTTTCAGTTCCATTTGATTCGCCACCCAATCCTTCACTACAGAAAACGTTTAAGCTAGTGAGGTTTATTGCACCCTTGTGATAGCTACTTGAAAATCCGCTAACAGAAGCTTTCAACACTTTCATTTTATCATAAGCTGCATCAATCACATCTTTTTCCCCACTCCTATTCGTACTCTTTGCAAGAATACTCTGGGGCACCCGTCATCACAATACATCCACCAAACTTAATCTTTCCTTCGCTCTCTTTTTGCATTAATTCTAAAGCATATACTGGTTCGCCATATAAAATAGTCATTGTTTTTTTGGACCCGCACTTTGGACATTGTTTATACTTTATCACCCTAGCTAAATCCCCACTTTCTTTACTCTATTCCTAATGTTAACAAATTTAGTTTATGATTCCTTAAAATTTAATAGGAAGGAATACCCATAATATCTTTATTAAACCCTGTCTGAGTTTTGAATTAGTCACTTATTCTTATGTATATAAGATTGTATGGCTGTTTTTGTTTTTCTTGTTTATCCTTAATAGCAAACGTTCTCAAATAAAAGGGGATTTCTTATGGATATTAAACAACTTCACTATTATTGTAGAATCCAAATTTAATATTTCTGCTGCCTCGAAAATCATACATGTTTCTCAACCCGCTTTAAGTCAAATGATTGCGACTTTTGAAAAAGAACAAAAAGTCTCTTTATTTGAACGAGCTCATGGAAGGTTACAAGGACTTAGTTTAGCTGGGGAGCTTTTATATACTTATGCTAAAGAAATTACAGAAAAACATAATCAGTTGATGGAAGAAATTCAAAGCCAAAGCAATCAATTACGTGGCCATATAAACGTTTGGTATGCGTCAAATAAATCTAATCCTCCCGTTAATGCAACCACTCCGGCTGCTAACGGAGCAACCCATATAATTGAAAAACCTAAATAGGCAAGACCCATTAATAAGACTAGTCCTAATATTATTCCGAATACGTCCAAGTTTCCCACTCCTTCTTACTGCACGAAATCTGTTAATAAAACGTTGGAAGGACGTTTCTTTTAAAAACATCCTTCATAACTTTCTATTTTACAATTTATTATGAAAATGTGAACTAGAGCGCTGCTAGCTCCTAGTCCGCTCCAGTTTCTTTGTCGAATGGTTAAGTAGAGCACCGCTACTCAAGAATTCAAACGCGTTTTTTTAGTTTTTTATGAGGTAGAGCACTGCTAGCGACTAATTGATTGAGGATTCTTTCAGTATGTGTTAGCTAGTACCGTTCTAGCTAACGATTCTATTTTGTATTCCTATGAAAATGTGAACTAGAGCGCTGCTAGCTCCTAGTCCGCTCCAGTTTCTTTGTCGAATGGTTAAGTAGAGCACCGCTACTCAAGAATTCAAACGCGTTTTTTTAGTTTTTTATGAGGTAGAGCACTGCTAGCGACTAATTGATTGAGGATTCTTTCAGTATGTGTTAGCTAGTACCGTTCTAGCTAACGATTCTATTTTGTATTCCTATGAAAATGTGAACTAGAGCGCTGCTAGCTCCTAGTCCGCTCCAGTTTCTTTGTCGAATGGTTAAGTAGAGCACCGCTACTCAAGAATTCAAACGCGTTTTTCCAGCCTTTTATGAGGTAGAGCACTGCTAGCGACTAATTGATTGAGGATTCTTTCAGTATGTGTTAGCTAGTACCTTCTAGCTAACGATTCTATTTCATATTCCTATGAAAATGTGAACTAGAGCGCTGCTAGCTCCTAGTCCGCTCCAGTTTCTTTGTCGAATGGTTAAGTAGAGCACCGCTACTCAAGAATTCAAACGCGTTTTTTTAGTTTTTTATGAGGTAGAGCACTGCTAGCGACTAATTGATTGAGGATTCTTTCAGTATGTGTTAGCTAGTACCGTTCTAGCTAACGATTCTATTTTGTATTCCTATGAAAATGTGAACTAGAGCGCTGCTAGCTCCTAGTCCGCTCCAGTTTCTTTGTCGAATGGTTAAGTAGAGCACCGCTACTCAAGAATTCAAACGCGTTTTTTTAGTTTTTTATGAGGTAGAGCACTGCTAGCGACTAATTGATTGAGGATTCTTTCAGGAGGAATTTAAGTAATTTTTAAATATAGAAGAAAAAACTGAATTTCATCTGATTAGGCAAGGATAGTATTTCATATAAGATCCTATAAATGATTTTGGGTTAGATAGTCTTCTAAAGTTATTTTTCTACACAGTTCTCCAATTAAATCATAGGGTATTGTATTCATATTTTTAAACCGAATGCAGCTCTTTCCCATATCAAGTTTAGTTTTAACATGCTTTGGATACTCTTTTTGAAACCATTCTAAAATCTCTGGAAATAAGTATATCCCAGAATGATAGAGTGAAATATTATTTTTTTGTGAAGCTAAATGAATAAAACTAAGAGGCAATTTTGGATCCACATGATAGCCAGCTGGATAAATACTGTGAGGGACAACATAACCTATCATGCCATATATAATGGTTTCCTCAAATCCTTCAGGAAGATTGTCTATAATCGTTTGCCTAAGTTTTTCTATCGGATCTTTTCTATCTTCTGGTAATTGGCGGATATAATCCTCTACATCTTTTGCTTCATATTGCATATTCCTTCACCTCTTGATCTTAGATTCTACTGATAGATTATTTATTGATAATGCTGGTTAGCTTATCGGTACTTATTTACCCAAATAGGATTGTAGTACTCCTTTTTACATGCCTCTCCAATGTTCCCCATATGCTGATAACGCTAATCATTTGGAAATAAGCTGGCTTAGCAAAGAAATAGTATCTGGAGTCCAATAAAACTTAATACCTGTTGCTACAGGTATTAAGTTCACTTGTTAACAGGTCATTTCAATTCTATTTCCATCTGGATCTGCAACGACACTTTCAAAGTAACCATCCCCTGTCGTTCTAGGTTCTCCAAGGATGCGATAACCGTCTTTTCCTAATTGTTTTGTCAATCTTATCACTTCAACCTCTGTTCCAACACTCATAGCTAAATGACAATAACCCATATACTGTTGGTTTGATGGTTCAACTGACAAAATACCATTCTTATTCATGATTTCAAGTCTTGTTCCTTCTTTAAATGTTAAGAAATAGGAAGTAAAACCGGTTGTCGTATTTTGGTAAATTGAATTGGATACCGCACCAAAGTAGGTACTATAAAAATCTTTCAGCCTTTCAATATCTGGTGACCAAATGGCTATATGTTCTATCTTCATGACCATTTTCCTTTCTTTATTTATACTCTATTTGATTGCATCACAATGATGTCGTTGTACCTATTCTACTATTAGGAGCTTTTATATAAAGCAATGACCGAGTGTTTTACCTATTATGCAAACGGTAAAGACTTCTTATTCGTATCTACAACAAGATAAATTGATTTAACTACACAAAATCAATCCTTCATACTTTAGCTTTTACTTATTTTACTAAACAATTCCTTAAATCGTTTCACAGCAAACTTAATGATGTCCCGAAGCCATTTCCACAAAAAATCAAACAGATTCTTTTTCGCTAGATAAATCTTGAGGATTACGGAAATTAGAAGTAACACAAGTCCTGCTATTATAAAAATAACTGTGACTGGATTTTCTTCATACATTGCATTAGCAAATAGCTGTATCGTCGCTCCATACCTAGCGAGATAATTGCTTGCAGGTGATGGAAGTTCCACAATAGTTGCCGTATTAGCATCACTCATTTTTGCAATCATATAGTGGTAATAGCTGTTTTTTGTTAAAAGCTCTACACCGGCTCCACCAGTAATTAAATACCGAACATCATCCTTTGTATATTCAAGGTAGCTATGAATATGGGAAAGATATACCGTATCAACATGATACGTACTCATTAATTTTTCAAACTTATCCGCTTCTTGTGAGTTTTGGAATCCGTAATCCATACTTTTGCTTTCACTATAATTATTTAACTTCTGTTCCAACCAATTGCTGTCACTTGTCGCTTCGTTTATATAGTTTGGAATTTCATTGTTTGTCACACTAGTTCTTGGGTCTCGTGGCGGTATATGAGTAATAACAAAAATACGTTTATCTTGCACATTCTTTAAATCTTTTTTCAACCCTATCTATTGTTCGTCAGAAATCGCCTTTTTCCCAGCCCATCCTGGAGATAAATCTAAAAACACAAAATGATTCTTCTCATAATTAAAGGAATAATAGGATGGTCCATGCAGCATTGTATAGGTTTCTCGACCATTGCCACAACTATCGCGATTCCATGGAACGGTCAGCAAAGTTGAAGACATTTTTGATGCCATTTGATCAAATAATCGGTATTGGTTAGGCTTCCCGCTAAATACAAGATCTCCGTTATCAATGATAAATAAAGGATTTTCTCCATTTATTTGCTGAATGATCTGTTCAAAAGTATCCTATCCATCTCGATTATCACTGAGGATAATGTATTTGGATGTATCCCCGCTGTTTTGTATCCATTGGTTTTAAGGGTTCCATTTTTTTCATTTCACTTGTGTCCAATGCAATAGTTATTTTCAAGGCATTTACCGCTACTTTAGTCTTAGATAATGTATTATCACTAATACTCTTTGGATAAAGATCAGGATTTATATTTTCAATCAATAATGAAACACTTCCACTATCTTCACCTTTTACTGTGACTGTTGGTAGCAGCGAAAGTGCTCTGATAACTACTGTCTTTCTGCCAGAATTATCACTTTGAATGGCTTTTATAAATCCACCGTAACCAGTAATCTCAGTATTTTGTATTTGATATGTTGAATAGGAATCATCTGGATTAAATGGGAGAGGGAGACTTCTGAAATGATTGCTAATTTTATAACTATTATTACCACCATAGATAAATACACTAATGCTTGCTACAAGACATAAGCACAAGATAACTATAGAAATATTTATTATTTTATTAATCTTCAAAGTCGCATCTCCTCTTTTCATTTCAATTGTCTTTATACAATTAAAGAGATTATCGCTATTTTTTAAAGACAATAAGATAATAATTTGTTAGCATCCGATTGAATTATTTTCTCAAAGCATTGCGTAGCAAAAGGTTAAAAGGTTTTTACTATTAAATTTAACTCTACTGGCATATTATCATTATATAGCCTATTTTTTGGTTTATCTATCTATCTGTTTGTGTTTATATGCTTGATTTCCCCTAAACTAAACTGATTTTTTCTCCATGATTGGGTTGATTCATCTAGACTACCATTTTAAAGCTTTCCTATTTGTCAGGTATTTTCCGCACTAATAGCGATAACTCCCGTTACTTTGTTAAAAAAATCCCTCAAACTAAGTTTGAAGGATTTTTTATCAATAAGTTTTATTTATTTAATGATCCGCCTTTTTTCGTGTTTTTGAAGCCTTTACTTGAAGACCCGTTCACTTTATTTGGTGTACTATCAGTTGAACTTTGTTGTAAACCTTTTTTCTTTTTAGCTTCAATAAGCTTTTTCATTTTTTCCATGTTTGCATTAGTCATTCGATAACTCTCCTTCAATTTAAATCAGAATATAGACATCTAAAATTATATCATAATATAGCTGAATATACAGCTATATCCTTCATATCCGTATCAAATCTGTTCTCAACTACTACTATACGTTCTGTTTCTTTCTCTATAATTGGTTTTACGACTTTTTATTTTCCATGTTTAGTCAGAAATAGAATCCTGCTATTTTCACCTATTTCCATTTCTAATCATGCTTTACAAATTTAATTTTCGTTGCTAATTAGTTTCATAGTTATCACAATTCCCAGGATACTTAACGCAATGACATAATAGAACACAGAATAATAATTGTTTAGACTATCTAGTAATAATCCTGACGAAGAAACCCCTGTAATTGCTCCAATACCATATGCTGTAAATACCAACCCATAATTTTGACTGTAATTTTTTATACCATACAATCTAAGTGTTGAAACTGGAGCAATTGCAAGCCATCCGCCCATATTGAACCAAAAAATCGAAAATGATAGGATGTAAATCATTTGATTATTTTGACCTGCTATTATTAATAAAGCTGCTGATAAAATAATCAATGAATAGGAAAATAGCATCGCTTTTTTAGAAGTAAATCTATCTGTAAGCCATCCAAATATAGGCCTTCCCAAACCGTTAAAAATTGCAAAAATAGCTACCAATTGAACAACTTTATGAGGCTCTATTCCAATAAATTCAACCCCCACATTAGTAGTTATTCCTATTAGCATAAGACCAATCATTGTTCCTATAATGAAGTTTAAATATAAGCCTTTAAAACTTTTTGATTGCATCATTTCCTTTGTCGCGAAATTTTCCGGACTATAGTGAACTATCGAACTATTCTTCTTGTTCTGATGTTCTATCTTTGATGGGTATTTAAAAGGGTAAGATAGAAAAGGTAAAATGATCCCAAATCCTACACCCAAAATAAGAAATGCAGTCAATACATCGTATTGTTCCACTAATGCGCTAGCAAGCGGGGCAGTAATAAGAGGGGATAGCCCAAATCCAATTAATACCATCCCTACCGCCAAACCTTTTTTCTCTGGAAACCACTTCGCTACAACTGTCATTGGAACCCCGTATGCAATTCCAACACCGGCCCCACCAATACACCCATATGTAATTGTTAATAGGACAATATTATTTGCAAATGACGACAGAATCCAGCCTAATGAAACAAGAGATCCACCTACTAAAATAATCGTTCGAGGATTATACCGCTCCAAATATTTACCGGTCAGAAACATAAAAAGTGCGTAGAAAGCCAATGCTGTCATATATGGTATTCCACTTTCAGCTGATCCAATGTTATAAATTTCCTCTAATGAAAGCCTAAATACACTGTAAGAATAAACCGTTCCTAAAAACATCATGATAATAATACCTAGAACTACATAGATCCACCTACCCTGCTCTTTCTCTCCTTTATTTATCCTCTTTATACTTTGTATCATCTATATTCCAACTCTCATCTAGTTTTTTTCATTCATTAGTAAGTTAATTCTTTGTAAATCGTGAATTCTTTACTATTTTAAAATTGGTTACCTGATACTTAATTCCAATAATTCTTGTTATTAAAAATCCTACATTAGTTGATTTTCTTACTGATAGATGTAAAGTTGATCTATCCTCATAATTAGCAACTATTTATTCATCTGATTTTTGGCTTGTAGGAGAACAAGGTTTTAAATCTATTGCGCCACTATAAAGCTCCCCTGTTTGATTTATAATAAAAAAACCCAATAATAAAAATTCTTTAACAGAACTTTTATTATTGGGTTACTTTTGACTGGTCAAAGACCTTTCAAAAAGTCTTCCAAAGACTTAATCGATTAAATTTTCTTCAATATTCTGATCAACAACGATGCCAATAATCTTTTCACCTGTTTTGGTGCTCACATCTGAATACGTGCTTATTATATTAACATCTATAACGGACTTAACAGCCTCTTCCAATTCGTTACGTGCATTTTCAAACAAGGCCGTTCTTACTTTTTTTATTAATTCAATACCGTCCTTATTTTGAGCGAGTCTTTTCTCTGATACACTAAGAAATCCTTTTAGTCTGATAATAATCAAATCCTGAAAGATAGTCGTTCTGATTTTCTCTGGTCCTCTTCCCATCTGTTCAATTTCAAACTTACTAATTGCTTCGCTTAACTTCGATTCAATTTGTCCTTTTGTCATGAAAAAACCCCCTAAACCTATCACATTTGATAGTAGCGGGCACCAATAAAACCCGAACTTTATCTAATAATATCTAAAATTATATCATAACTAATTTACAATAGCTAGTTGTGCTAATACATAGAAATTATACTAATATAGAACGTCTTGCTATATAGAATTTCTCTTAATTAATCTTCACTTGCTTCATCTAATGCTAAATTATGCTAAATTTCAAAAAAATTCTAAATGCAGTATCTTTTTACAAATGAATAGCAGTTTTCCAACAAATTCTTTTATCCATGGTTACTTTTTCAAGATCATGTGCTAGCATAGAATCTCTTGCTTAATGTTTCTTGTCTATACCTAGATTCAATATTTTTTTGTGCTTTTTCTATTGCGAATTTAGTTTCTAAGAGATTATTCACTTGCTAAATAGATGCTTCACCAAAAAATACGCCCTAAAACGAAAAATTGCCATTATAGAGAATCACCACTTTTTCAAGTAATTCTCTATAATAGCAATACTCTTAAATGTGCCTTTAAATTAAGATTTTAGGTGTCTATTTAGCAGTTGTACGTGACAACAATGTCACACTCTCTACATGACTTGTTTGTGGGAATAAGTCTACTGGCTGAATTTTTTCAGCTATATAGCCGCCATCTGCTAATAAAGCGACGTCACGTGCTAATGTTGCTGGGTTACAACTCACATAAATCATTTTAGCTGGTTGCATTTCTATGACCGCATTAATAAACGCTTCCTCTAGCCCTTTACGTGGTGGATCTACTACGACTAAATCAGCTTTACGGCCTTCTTTACTCCACTCAACCATCACTTCTTCAGCTAATCCTGCTTCAAATGTAACATTTTCAACATTATTTAATTTAGCGTTTGTTCTTGCATTTTCAACAGCTTGTTCAACAGATTCAATTCCATAAACGTGTTTTGCGTTGTCTGCTAGAGTTAAAGTAATGGTTCCGATACCACTGTAGGCATCAATAACCGTTTCTTCACCTGTTAATGCAGCAAAATCTAACACAACGTTGTATAATTTTTCTGTTTGTGTTGGGTTTACTTGGTAGAATGAACGATGTGAAATTTCATATTTTTTCCCAAGTAACGTATCTGTGTATTTATCTTCGCCAAACATTACAATGGCTTCCTCACCAAGAATAGTATTTGTACGAGTTGGGTTCACATTTTGAACGACACTGACTACTTCAGGCAATGCCTCTGTGATATCTGGAATAATTTTACTTGCAGGGAATAATTTAGCTGTTCTTGTTACAAGAACGATCATCATCTCACCTGTGTAATAGCCACGACGCACAATAATATGGCGTAAGTTACCCGTGTTGTCTTTTTCATTGTAAGGTTTGACATTGTACGTACGCATAATGTCACGAACTTTAACAATTGCTTCATCAATTTTAGGATCTTGAATGTAAAAATTCTCCATTGCAATTAAATCATGGCTATTTTTACGGAAAAATCCTGTCATTAACTTGTCGCCAATTTTTCTTACTGGAACAGACGCTTTATTGCGGTATCCCCAAGGCTCAGTCATGCCTTTTGTATCAAGAATTTTTACATCAGAGACTTTAGCGATACGTTTCATGACATTTTTAATTTGTTGTTTTTTGAAAGCTAATTGAGCTGGGTAATGGATGTGTTGCAATGGTGTAATTCCAGCACGTGTAAAGTTTTCGTCTTTTATCTCAACGCGGTTTTGACTAGAAGTCAAACGTTTCATACTTTTTGCATAACCAAAAGATTTACCGGTTTTGTGAATTTTAACTTCCATCTCTTCACCAGGTAAAGCATCTTCAATAAATAGTGGGTAGCCATCTATTTTCGCTACTCCCATACCTTCATGTGTTAAATCTTCAATCTTAACTGTGTGTTTTTCGTTTTTTTGAACGGGTATTGTCTTGTTATTTTTCATTTTATAAAAAACTCCCTTCGTTTTTCAACGAGTATTTTTAATTCATAGTTGGTGTAGTCGATTGATTTTATTTTCTGTCAGCGTGTTCTTTTGGATATCCTTTACTTTTTGTCATCCTTATTGAACTGGGAGTGTTCCTGACTCGACCGGTTTAGTTGGATGATGGATAAAATAATCCTATCTATCTCATGAGACTGAAATTCAAATGACAGCTGTATCAGAATGTTTAACTAAGTTTTTACTTTTTTTGCAAGAACTAAGCTTTATTATTTTAATTATCAGACTGTTTAATTATTGGTTCCATTTAAAAAAAGTTCGCTACTCTTCATTATGACACAAAAGAGTAGCAAACTCAAAGTTTACTTATTTTTATTTTCAAGAAACGATTCGGTCTCCACTAATATCTAATTCAGTCAGTCCTTCTACTTCCTTAATGAAGGCTTCTTCTTCAGATTCTTCAATAGGATCAATGGTATAGCCAGTCGCACTGATATCATCACTGTTTGCAATGATTTCGATGTGTTGATATAAGTTAATAAACGTAACTGGAGCATCTCCACCATATTCGCCATCTAAATTAATCATCATCCTGGAATCATCTGCTGGTCTGGCATGAATTTTACTCGTTTTTGCGTATAAAATACTTGGGTGGTCAATATGCTTTCCACCATTCAATAGCAACGCAACTAAATGGAGAATTTCAATTTGACTGGCTGTTTTCACGACAATCATCGTGAACTTTCCATCATCTAATAAAGCATCAGGAGCAATTTGTTCAAAACCGCCCACTGAATTGGTTAGCGCTATAAAAAACATTGAAGCTGTGCCTTCATAAGTGCCTTCATCGTATTCGATATGCATAGGAATCGGTTTAATCCGTGGCAGCATTTCTGCTCCTTTAACAAAATAAGCTAATGAACCAAAAACAGATTTTAGCGTTGATGGAACATCATAGGTTAATTCTGTTAAAAGTCCTCCTCCACCAATATTGATAAAGTAGCTTTCTTTTTCAGCCATGACGGCTTTTCCAATATCCATTTTAACTGTTTCTTTCTTTTGTATCAACTTAGCTGCCTCTATCAAGTTGTTTCTCGGAATATGCAAAGCCCTTGCGTAGTCATTCGTTGTCCCAGCAGGTATAATGGCTATTTTCGGTCTTTTTTCTAATTCAGCAATTCCATTTACGACTTCATTGATTGTCCCATCTCCACCAGCAGCTACGATTAATTCAAAACCTGCCTTAGCTGCTCTGGTTGCTTCATGAAGTGCTGAATATTTTTTTGCTGTTGTTTCAAAAGCGCTGGTTTCATATCCGGCGTTTTCATATATTTGAAGAATATCCACTAAGTTACGTTTGACTAGCTCCCGTCCCGAAGTTGGATTATAAATAATTCTGGCACGCATAGAAACTCTCCTTTACTATTAACCAATCATTAACGCTTTGCTAACTCTTCATTCAATAGCTTGTTTACAATCCCTGGATTGGCTTGTCCTTTAGTAGCTTTCATAATTTGTCCAACCAAGAAACCGATTGCTCGATCTTTTCCGTTTTTGAAATCTTCAATAGATTGAGGATTTTTATCCAGTACTTCGTTAACCATTGGAATTAATTTTGAAGGATCGCTTAGTTGAATCCAACCATTTTTTTCCACAACTTCTTGAGCGCTACCGCCTTTTTGAATGAGTTCTTGGAAGACTTTTTTAGCTATTTTTGAACTAATTGTGCCATCGGCAATCAAATTAATCATGCCGGCTAAGTTTTCTGGTGTTAATTTCGTATCATGTAATTCTATTTTTTCACTGTTTACATATGCTGAAACTTCACCCATTAACCAGTTGGAAGCTTGTTTGGCATCAACTTTCTTAGCTAGTGTTTCTTCAAAGAAATCTGACATTTCTTTTGTTGCCGTCATAACCATGGCATCATAATCGGATAATCCGAAGTCTTTTACATAGCGAATACGGCGTTCTGATGGCATTTCTGGGATGCTATTTTTCACTTTTTCAATCCACGTATCATCGATAACTAAATTAGGCAGATCTGGTTCCGGGAAATAACGGTAATCGTCTGATCCTTCTTTAATTCTCATCAAAATCGTTGCACCTGTTGTTTCATCGTAACGACGTGTTTCTTGTTCAATGATTCCACCAGATAATAAGACTTTTTCTTGACGGACTTCTTCAAAGGCTAATCCACGACGAACAAAGTTGAATGAATTCAAGTTTTTTAATTCAGCTTTTGTTCCAAAAGTTTCTTGCCCAATTGGACGCAATGAAACGTTCGCATCACAACGCATCGAGCCTTCTTCCATCTTCACATCACTGACTCCAGTGTATTGTACAATTTGTTTAAGAGCTTCTAAATAAGCGTAAGCTTCTTCTGGTGAACGCATATCTGCTTCAGATACGATTTCAATCAATGGTGTGCCTTGACGGTTTAAATCGACATAGGAATAACCATCTGTTCCGTGGTTGTTTTTACCAGCATCTTCTTCTAAATGAACACGCTCAATGCGAATACGTTTTTGTTTGCCTTCGACTTCAATGTCAATCCAACCATCGTGCCCAATAGGCTTATCAAATTGTGAAATTTGGTAGGCTTTTGGATTATCTGGATAGAAATAGTTTTTACGGTCGAATTTAGTATCTGTTGAAATTTCGCAATTTAAGGCCATAGCAGCCTTCATTGCGTACTCTACAGCTTGTTCATTGATTACAGGCAATACTCCAGGGTAACCCCAGTCTATTACGTTTGTATTGGTATTGGGTTCTGCACCAAAATGTGCTGGAGATGGTGAGAACATTTTTGATTCTGTTTTTAATTCTACGTGTACTTCAAGTCCGATGACTGTTTCAAAATTCATTTTTATTCTCGCCCCCTACAAATTTGGTTTTTCTTTATGGAATTCAGTGGCTTGTTCAAATGCATAAGCTGCTTGATAAATCGTCTGTTCATCAAAGTGTTTTGCAATCAATTGTAAGCCCACTGGCATGCCATTTGAAAAACCTGCAGGAATCGAAATTGCAGGAACACCAGCTAAGTTCACTGGAACAGTTAAGATATCACTTAAATACATTGCTACTGGGTCATGTACTTGACCACCAATATTAAATGCGGTTGTTGTTGTTGTTGGTCCTAAGATTAAATCGTAGTCTTCAAAAACTTTTTCAAAATCACGACGAATTAACGTCCGCGTTTGTCCAGCTTTTTTAAAGTGAGCATCATAAAAACCAGAACTCAATGAGAATGTTCCTAGCATGATACGACGTTTCACTTCCATGCCAAAGCCTTCCGAGCGTGATTGCACGTAAACTTCTTCTAATGTCTTAGCTTCTGGTGAACGGTAGCCGTAACGAATGCCGTCAAACCGTTGTAAATTCGAAGATGCTTCAGATGAAGCAATAATATAATAAGCAGGAACGCCGTATTTTGAATGCGGCAAACTAACTTCTTCTACAATTGCACCTAGTTCTTTAAAGGTTTCAATTGCTTTAAGTACAGCTTCTCTTACTCCAGTTTCTAGTCCTTCTTGTAAGTACTCTTTCGGCACACCAATTCTCATGTCTTTTACGCCATCTTCAATTCCAGCTGTAAAATCAGGCGTTGCTTCATTGTAGCTCATTGAATCTTTTTCATCGTATCCGCTGATGGTATTTAAAACGATTGCATTGTCTTTAACGGTGCGAGTTAATGGTCCAATTTGATCTAAACTTGATGCGAAGGCAATCAAACCAAAACGTGACACGCGGCCATAAGTTGGCTTCATTCCAACAATTCCAGTGAATGCAGCCGGTTGGCGGATAGATCCGCCTGTGTCTGATCCTAATGTCATTGGAACTTGTCCAGCAGCCACTGCTGCAGCTGATCCACCTGAAGAACCACCAGGAACTTTAGCTAAATCCCAGGGATTATGTGTGATTTTGAAAGCCGATCTTTCTGTACTTCCACCCATAGCAAATTCATCCATATTTAGTTTTCCAACTGAAATCATTCCTGAATCCGTGACTTTCCCCATAACCGTTGCATCATAAATAGGCATGAAGTCTTCTAACATTTTACTAGCTGCTGTTGTTAAGACACCTTTTGTTACGATATTGTCTTTAATACCAATCGGTAGTCCAGATAGAATATTATTAGGGTCAATTCCTGCGGCATCCATTTCGCGAGCTTTTTCTAACGCCTCTTCTTCTGTCAACGTAATAAATGCACCGATTTTATCTTCCGTTTCAGCAATTCGTGCATAAACAGCTTTCATAATTGCTTCAGCTGTTGTTTCTTTATTTACTAATAATTGGTGTAATTCTTCTAAAGTGTGATCTAATACAGTCATTTTATGCTCCAGCCTCCCCATTATCTATCATAGCAGGAACTTTAATTAACCCATCTTGTTGTGTTTTAACGTTTTTGAATAGTTCATTGCGGTCCATTCCTGGTGTTACTTTATCTTTACGCATTACACTGGATACTTCTAATCCATGAGTTGTTACAGGCACGTCTTTTGTATCTAGTTCGTCCAACTGTTCAACCATCGTAATAATAGCATCTAATTGTTTTGTAAAGCCTGAAATTTCTTCTTCTTGAAATTCTAGTTTTGATAGTAACGCAACGTGTTTAACTTCTTTTACATCAATATTAGTCATTTGGGTTTCAACTCTCTTTCTATCTGTCATCTTGTCTAAAACTTCTTTTCTATTCTACCACAAAGACCGTTCAGCCTCTATATCAAAGAAAAAAGTGGCTTGGCTTTTATAAAGGCAGAGTTCTCCGCATCTTGTCTTAATTGAGTTGCGATCAACAACTTCTCGAGAAAAAGATAAAAGTTCTTGAAATCAAAGATTTCTGTGAACTTTTCCTATTTTCTTGTCGAAGCTAATCGTTGCTCTCCACATCTTGGCTAATTGAGTTGTGTGCTCTAGGTATTCGGAAAAAAGATAACTAGCTTTGAGGATAAAAAACATCCTCTTTGCTAGTTCCTATTTTTCTTTCATACCTAAACAGAGCACTCCACATCTTGGTTAATTGAGTTGTGTGCTCTAGGTATTCGGAAAAAAGATAACTAGCTTTGAGGATAAAAAACATCCTCTTTGCTAGTTCCTATTTTTCTTTCATACCTAAACAGAGCACTCCACATCTTGGTTAATTGAGTTG
>Ga0163216_100684_pt1 | contig 40284 bp, 40 predicted proteins | sample SynspAceP_FD_167610 | JGI IMG/M metagenome (GOLD analysis project Ga0163216, IMG submission 167610) | Saline lake microbial communities from Ace Lake in Antarctica - Synechococcus sp. Ace-P (Illumina Assembly) | ecosystem: Environmental > Aquatic > Non-marine Saline and Alkaline > Saline ...
GACCCAATGGCCGGAGGACGATGCCACCGCCAAGGGCATGACCCAGCAAGAGCAGTTGATCAATGGTATGCTCACCAAGGCCAATCTGCTGAGCATGCTGCGCACCTGCTCGGTGTTCATGGACACCGATGGGGGGCCGCGCATCAAGGTGATCTGCCGCTATCAGCAGTTCAGAGCCGCCAACAAGATCGTTGAACGCCTGCGCAATGGCCACAGCGTTGCCGAGAAGAGCGGCGTGGTCTGGCACACGCAAGGATCGGGCAAGAGCCTGACCATGGTGTTCGTGGCGCGAATGCTGCGCACCTCCAGGGATCTGAACGACTACAAGATCCTGCTGATCAATGACCGGGTTGATCTGGAAGACCAACTGACGGCGACCGCCACGTTGATCGGCGGGCGCGTCAACACCATCGAAAGCGCCCAGGCGCTGCGCACCGATCTGGCCACCGACAGTTCGGACGTCAACATGGTGATGGTGCACAAGTTTCTGCTGCGCGATCAGAGCCTGCCGCTGACAGTGGCTGCGGCGCTGGGCACCTATCAGGCCATGCCGACCGCCCAGACCTTCGGGGTGGTGAACGCCTCGCCGCGCATCGTGCTGATGATCGATGAAGCGCACCGTACTCAGGGCTCGGACCTGGGCGACAATATTTTCGAGGCATTCCCCAACGCGGCACGGATTGCCTTCACCGGCACACCGCTGATCACCGAGCGCCACGGCGAGAAGAAGACCCACAAGCGGTTCGGCGAGTATATCGACACCTACCGCCTGATGGACGCGGTGAACGACGGCGCCACACTGCAGATCCTCTATGAAGGCAGGACGGCGGACTCTGCGCTCAATGACAAGCACGGCTTTGAGACACAATTTGAAAACCTTTTCCGAGACCGCAGTGACGAAGAGCTGCTGGCCATCAAGAAGAAATACGGCGCAACCGGTGACATCTTTGAAGCCGAGGAGCGCATCAAGGCGATCGCCAAGGACATGGTCAGCCATTATCTCGAGCACATCTTCCCCAATGGCTTCAAGGCTCAGGTGGTGTGTCATTCCAAACTGGCAGCCGTTCGTTACCAAGCCGCCATCGCCAATGAGCTGAGCGATCGTGTGCAGGCGCTGAAGGCTGCGCCGGTGCCCGACGATGAGTTGATCAGGAAAGTGGAATTCCTGAAGGCAGCTGTCGTGATCTCGAGCGACGGGACAAACGAAGCCTCCTATGTCACCAAGGCGCGCAAGCAGGCCAAGGCCTGGAACGCGGTGGAGAATTTCTGCCGGTCATTCGACATGGATGATCCTGACAGATCTCTGACCGGGATCGCCTTCCTGATCGTCTGCGACATGCTGATGACCGGCTTCGACGCGCCGATCGAGCAGGTCATGTACATCGACAAACGCATTCGCGAACATACCCTGCTGCAAGCCATCGCCCGCACCAATCGAGTCAAGAAAGGCAAGACGCGGGGATATGTCGTCGACTATATCGGGCTGACGGAAAACCTCACCGACGCGTTGACCCTTTACGCAGCCGCCGACGAGCAACAGGAGCTTGCCCAGGGGCTGAAGAGCATCACCTCCGAAATGCCGGTACTTGAGGAGCGCTATCAGCGCCTGCTGCAGCTGTTCTCGGCAAACAAGGTGGCCAAGGTCGAGGCGTTCGTTCAAGGCAAGCTGCCCAGCCTTGAGGCCGACGCTGCTGTGGTGCATGAGGCCGTCAAGCTGCTCAAGGACGAGAAGCTGCGGGCGAATTTCGACGTCTATCTGAAGAAGTTCCTGGCAAGCATGGATATCATCCTGCCACATCAGGCGGCGAACCCGTTCAAGGTGCCGGCCAAGCGCTTTGGTTATATCCTTCGGGTGACCAAGGATCGGTACAAGGACACGAGCTTGAACCTTGGAGATGCGGGCGAGAAGGTGAAAGACCTGATCAACGAGCATCTGATCAGCCTGGGCATAAACCCCAAGGTTCCCCCGGTTGAGTTATTGTCTGACGACTTCATCGAAAGCCTCAACCTGCACGCGGCAGGAAATGCGGAAGCCAAGGCCAGCGAGATGGAACACGCCATTCGCAAGCATTGCACGGTGCATCACGACGAGGATCCGGCCTTCTACAAGAGCCTATCCGAGAAGGTCGAAAACCTGCTCAACCAGCATCAGAACGACTGGATCCGGGTGGCCGAAGAGCTGGATAAACTGCGCACCGAAGCCGCTGCCGGCCGGCAGAGCGGCGAGGATGGCATGAGCAAGGAAGCCACCACATTTTACGACCACGTTGCCAATGAAGCTTTTGAAAACGGCACGGTGCCATCCAGTGCCAAGGCAAAAATGAAAGTCGTGATGGAGGCCATCGTCGAGACGATGCAAGACAGCATCGGCAGCATCGATTTCTGGAACAATGCCGACAAGCAGAAGAAGACCCGTAGCGACATCAAGATCGCCCTGACGATGACGGGCATCGAGGAACTGAAAACCAAGCGGGAACGCATTGCGGTCGAGATCATGAAGCTAGCCAAAAACCGACACACCGAGCTGCTCAAAGGCGCGTCAAACGAGGGGGATTCGCAATGAATTCGCGGCGCGTCCTGGATATCGAGTATCAGCTGCTGCCAGGCACAGAACGCAGCACGACCGACATCGTCATCGAGCGCAACGGCGCGGTGGTGGTGCGCCCGCCCAAAAGCCTCAGCCCGGAAAACGTCGACGCGGTTGTCGAAAGCAAACGCCTTTGGATTTACCTAAACCTTGCCGAGTGGCGCGACCTGAATGCGACCGCTGTCATCCGGGAATGGGTGAATGGCGAGACGTTTCTCTATCTGGGCCGGGCTTACCGATTATCGTTGGTTGAGGGCCAGGAGGTGGGCCTCAAGCTGAAGGAAGGCCGCTTTTGCCTTAGCCGCGATTTGATCGACAAGTCCGGCGTGAGCGCTGCCAAGCGGGCCTTCGAAACCTATTACTCCCAAAATGGCCTACGTCGCATCAAGGCCCGCGTCGCCTATTTCGCTCCCAAGGTCGGTGTTGATCCAACCGGCATACAAATTAGGGACCTAGGCTATCGCTGGGCGACTTGCAGTTCCGAGGGGGCACTGGCGTTCCACTGGAAATGCATGATGGCCACGCCCAGCGTCATCGACTACCTGGTGGTTCACGAGCTTTGCCATATGCATCACCACAATCACTCCGATGCCTTCTGGAATGAAGTCGACAAGATCCTCCCGGACTACCAGGCGCGCAAATCATGGCTCAGAAAGCACGGCGCGGCGCTTGACCTCTAGACGAGCGGAAAGTGGATCGCCAATCACACACTTGCGCTGATCAAATCGCCCCGAATTTGGGGCCAATAAAGCTGGAATTTTCCGAAGTTCGCTCTGAGCCCGTACTTTGAACTGCCGAATGATAAATATTTCGGCTCTGTTCACATTACGTGACGGTGGCGACTCGGTGGCGACTCGCCACAACGAACGCGCTTGGCGCCAAGCATCCCCACAACCAACTCGTTGATTTATTGAAGATAAATGGCGCGCCCGAAAGGATTCGAACCTCTGACCCCCAGATTCGTAGTCTGGTGCTCTATCCAGCTGAGCTACGGGCGCGCGTTGCAGATGTCTATTGCCTGCGAGGCGTTCTCCTAAAACGGACTGCCGGGGAATGCAAGCGGATTTGGCGAAAAAAGCGAAGCCTGTGAATTTAGTCGGCTATCAGGATCTGTCAGCGCCGGTGGACAAACGGAAAGATGCGAAAAAACAGATCATGCTCGCGCCCGGAACCGGTCGAGCGGCACAGGCTGATCCGGCAGTTCGATAGAGAAAGCTGCGCCCTGCGCAACCGATTCGTCGAGCGTGATCGATCCGCCATGGGCAAGAACCAGTTCGCGCGCGATTGCCAGCCCTAGCCCGGTGCCGCCAGACCGGGCGGAGCCGCGGAACGGCTGGAACAGGTTCTCACGCGCCTTGGCCGGCAGGCCCGGCCCGGTGTCGGCAATCCGGATTTCAACGACCGATCCTGTACGGCGGGCCGACAGGGTGATGCGCTGGACAAGAGAGTGATCATCGGAAGGGTCAGAGCCGAATGCCTGCACGGCGTTGCGCACCAGATTGTAGATCACCCGAAACATCTGGTCGCTGTCGGCTTCGATCTCGAGTCCCGGTTCGATATCAAGCACGTAACTGATATCAGCCTCGGATTCCTCGGCAACGATTTCAGTCACATCCTGAGCCAAAGCCTCAAGATCGATGAAGCGGCGGCGCGGCTTGGCCTCGCGCGCCTTGCCATAAGCCAACACTTCGCTGGAATAGCTCACGGCCCGGTCAATGGTGCGCAGCAGTTTGGGCGCGAAGCGCTTGACCATCGGGTCATCACTCATCGCCAACCGGTCCGACATCAATTGCGCCGAGGTGAGAATATTGCGCATGTCGTGGTTGATCTTGGACACGGCAAGGCCGAGATCAGCGAGATGTCGCTGTTCCTTGAGGGTCTGCTGCAGCCGCGTCTGCATGGCCGCGAGGTGGCCCTCGGCGGCAGTCAGCTCATCGCCCGCCGGAGCGGGGATGATGATGTTGTTGGGGTTTTCCGGATCCTCGGAGAAGGCCTGCATGTTCGCGGTGACCCTTTGCACGGGGCGAAGCAACAGCCGGTTTATGGAGAAGAACAACAGACCCGCAGTGATAACCGAAATCAGCACCGACAGAAAAAACACGTTGCGGCCGTAAATCAGCATGGCGTGGCGCAATGGCGCGTCCTCCAGCACCAGCTCGATAATCATGCCTGGATCATCAGCCACCAGACCGTAAACACGGATCACACGATCGCCGCCAAAAAAGATCGTGTCGAAAGCATCCCTCAGGGCGCTCAGCGGGGTGATGGCAGACAGATCATAATGATGGGTCACAAGCGGAGGCATGTCGGCGCTGGCGATCAGGCGCGAGGTGTTGTCCTTGTGCAGGACGATTGCCTTGGTGCCGGTGGCCATCAGCGCATCGTCCTGGATGGACTGAGGCAACTCCATCTCGTTGACACCGTCGATCACCACCGCTGCCGCAGCAGCAGTGTTGAGCCGGTCTTCCAGCCAACGAACCCTGGTATTGGCCACTGAGGGTACGAAAATCAACACCTCGGCAATCATGACGAACATGGCTGTCAGCCACAAAAGCTTGGAGGAAAGGCTCATCCCCCGCAGTCTTTTTCCGGGGCGCAACTGATCCGCATCAGATGGGTTGTTGTCCGTCACTGTCCGCCCCTTCACGATCACCCCTCACCCGAAGCGCCTCAAAAAGCGCACGAGCCAGCGCACAAACGGCTTACGGGTCATAGGTGTATAATAGGAGACCGCAGCGCGTTTTCCAATCTCGGCCATTGTCGGATAGGGCGGAATGTAGCCGCGGACATCCTTGAGCTTCATGCCATTGGTCACAGCCAAGGCCCACATGTTGATCATTTCGCCGGCTCCGGCGCCGGCAATGGACACGCCGAGAATGCGGGCCTTGCGATCAACTATTATCTTGATCAGACCAGTTGTCTTGCGTTCTGCCTGAGCACGGTCGTTTTCGGCGTAGGGCCAGCGCAGGATCGAAATCCGGCCACCATGGCGCTTGCCCGCCTCTTCCTCGGTCAGCCCGACATGGGCGAGCTCAGGATCGGTGTAGGTTGCCCAGGGAATGATATCGCGGTTTTCCTTGGCCGGAACCCGGAACAGGATCTGCTGCACCACCAGACCGGCATGATAGCCCGCCACATGGGTGAACTGCAGACCGCCAGCGACATCGCCGATGGCATAGACGTGTTTGTTGGAAGACCGCAGATTGGCGCCGACCTTGATACCGCGCCGGTCATGATCGATGCCCGCCGCATCCAGCCCCAGGCCCTCGACATTGGCGAGGCGGCCGACGGCGACCAGCACATCGGAGCCATCGACGAAGCCTTCGCCGGCCTCGCTGTCATAATTGACCCTGACGCCGGTCTTGCCGCGCTTTTCGACCGAGGTGACCTTTGATCCCTCATGGATGGTCACGCCTTCGGCCCGTATGTTTTCAAGCACGATCGCCGCCAGCTCAGGATCATCCTTGCCGAGCGCCTTGAAGCCCTCAACGACGGTGACTTCGGCGCCAAGCCTACGGTGCGCCTGAGCCATCTCCATACCGATCGGGCCGCCGCCAATCACAATGAGATGCTTTGGCGCGCGGGTACGTTCGAACAGGGTTTCGTTGGTCAGGTAGTCGACGGTGTCGAGACCGGGAATTGGCGGCACGAAGGCGGAGGAGCCGGTGGCGATAACATAACGCCGGGCGCGGATCTCGGTCTGACCGGCCATGACGGTAGATTTGTCGATGAAACGGGCTTCAGCCTCGATCACGTTGACGCCCATGGCGCGGTAACGCTCGACGGAATCATTGGGGGCGATGGCGCCAATGACCGAATGGACGTGATCATGCACTTTGCGGAAATTGATTTTGGTCTCGCCTGCGATGACGCCGAACATCGGGGCTTCGGCAATGGCGTGGGCGTGCTTTGCCGCCGCGATCATCGCCTTGGAGGGCACGCAGCCGTAATTGAGGCAGTCGCCGCCCATCTTGGCCTTTTCGACAAGCACCACATCGACGCCGAATGCGGCCGCTGCGGCTGCGACAGAGAGACCGCCGGAGCCAGCGCCGATGATGCAGATGTCAGGTGTCAATGGGCTGCTCATGATACTGTCTTTCCGTCTGAATGAAGTGTTGGCGGATGATGAACCCGGATTGACTTAGGAACGCGCGCGAAACTTGCTGACTATGGTGGGGATTGCCGCGACGATTGCAAGACCGAGAAACGCAATGGTAATTTCTGTCGTCACCAGATCGGAAATCGAAATTTCGCGTCCGGCGGCTGCAACGATGACGCTATCAAGCCCCTGCCCCAGCCAAGTATAGGCGAAGGTGCCGGGAATGATGCCCAGGAAGGTCGCCGCCACATAGGTACGCAGCTTGATGTCGAAAAAAGCCGGCGCAATGTTGATGATGAAAAACGGAAACACCGGGGCAAGGCGCAGCACCAGCAGATAACCGAACGCATCCTTGGCAAAGCCGTCGGCGAGTTTGGCGGCAAACGGTCCGGCGCGCTTGCGCAGCACATCGCCAAATGCTGATCGGGCGGCGAGGAAGATCGCCGCAGCACCCGTGGTGGCAGCAAAAACGGTCAATATGCCGGCAATGAACCATCCGAACACGAAGCCGGCGAATATCGTCAGGATCGAAGCGGCAGGAAAGGCGAAGGCCACAGCAACGGCGTACAGCACGAAATAGCCCAGGATCGAAGCAATGCGGTGATCGGCAACAAACCCCTTGAGCGCTTCACGCTGCTCGGCGAGAACCGTCAGCGTAAGGTACTCCTGAACACCAGCTGCATAGGCTGCCACGAGGCCGGCCACAATGACTGCCAATGGCAGGTAGCGCCGCCAGCTCGCCGGCTTGCCCGTATCTGTAGCGGTCTCAGGAGTGTTTACCATGGCTTTGTCCATCTGCCCGTTCACGGATTGCGAGGTCATGCAGGATCTCCAAGTTCGTTGCCGCGGCTTGCCTGCCGCCAAGTGGTCTGAAGAATAAATAGAGGGATGCGGCTTTTCCCGCCAATGACAATCCCTCGCTATTTCCCAAACTCGCGTGAGCCTGAACCTGCTGAAACTCACGGCGGCGTGAATTCCACGTCAACAGCGCTAGTGGTCTGGTGGGGCGATTTGTCCTGACAGATGGGAACCATCTGTCAGGATCGCACCACTAGAGTGCGTTGATGCTCCAGTCATAGTCATAGCCGGAAATCGAAGCGGCCGCGATCTCGGCTGCCTTCTGCGGATTTGCAAAAGACATCCAGTGATCCTTGAGGTTGCCCTTGCCGCCGAAATCACCGGCATACCAGGAATAGATCTTGGAGGCTGTGATGCCTCCCTTATTGACCGTCACGCCGCGGGGGTGGTTAACGTACTCGACCGCGTTCTGACGCAGAAGGGCATCGACATTGGCGCCGGTGAAGGCGCGGGTGGCAAGATTGGGGCAAGAGTAGGAGGCGCAGTTTAGCCCGTAATGGGACATCGGATTATTAAAGATGGCGCGAACGATCTCGTGCTCGACATCATCAAGCGACAGCTCTGTTCCGCTGACAGTCAGGATCTTGGCTTTCCATGGCCCGGAACCGAACAGGAATGAACCGCCAAGATTGACCTTCTTGATCGAAGTCACCGGGAAAGCCCCCGCGACAACCTCAAGGGTCTTGGCATTGTAGAGATTGACCCAGTAGGCGTGGGCTTCATTGCGCGACAAGGAAGCAGGATTGGCCGCTTCCAGCGAGACAATATAGGCGCGTAGCGCAGCCAGATTTGATTTCACACCGCGATAGTCGACCTTGTTGTAGCCCTCGGCGTCGGGTTTGACATAGGCCTTCAGAAGCGCGTCATAGGCTGAATGATCCAGCCCGGACTGACCTTTGGGCCGAAATTCAGTCAAGGCCGCAGCCGCTGCCAGCGGCTTGAGGGCCATCGCGGCGGCCAGGCTGGCAGATCCGGCAATGAGGGTGCGGCGATTAAGGTTCATGTTTTCGATTTCCTCGGCTCAATTCTACGCTGGCTGTTGAGAAAGGACTTGGCGCAAGGGAGCTTTGGAGGCAACCGCTGCACGGGCAATGTCACCGGCTTGTGAACGGACGTGACCGCGGCTTGGCATTCCAATCCGGTTCTGCCGGGCAAAGCCGACGCCAAACCGGTTATCGATCACCGTATTGGCGCGGGTGAAGAAGGGGCGGCTCATTGACTTTTGACCGGGATCGCGCTTATAAGCCGCTCGTCCGTGGAAGCTTCCGGTTTCCGGGAGCGTGTTCTGACGGACTGAACACCCAAACCAAGTTGTTCCAAGAAGGGCCGCACACCGCGGTATTAAAATAAAATGCCAAAGCGTACTTACCAACCATCCAAACTTGTTCGCAAGCGTCGCCACGGTTTCCGTGCGCGTATGGCCACCAAGGGCGGCCGCAAGGTCATCCAGGCTCGTCGCGCCCGCGGACGCAACAGTCTGTCGGCTTAATCGCTGACGATTGGCCCGCGAAGGAATACGGTCGCGTGGCACAGGACGATACCATCAAGAAACCCGGGCGGCTTAAAACCCGGCCGGGGTTCCTTGCCGTGCAGAAGGGGAAACGTCTGCGCGGTCCCTATTTTTTACTGGAAACCCTCGATCGGGGTGAACCAGACCAAGCCCCGCGCATCGGTTTTACGGTGACAAAAAAACAGGGCAACTCCGTGGAGCGCAACAGAATGCGCCGCCGTCTCAGGGAAGTCGTGCGTCATATGGCAGGGGTTCCCTTCAAGCCCGGACATGACTATGTGGTGGTCGCGCGTCGCGATACGCTGACCGCGCCGTTTGACAGGCTCATTACCGTGCTCACCGAGCGAGTGAATGAACCCGCCAAACCGAAACGGCCACACCAAGCGCGCGTCGAGAAAAATCTCGGCGCACCGGACAACACCAGAACACCAGGCAGCGTTAGCCTGAACACCAGGATTGAGTGATGGAAAACAATCGCAACTATTTCGTCGCAATTCTTTTATCGGTGCTTGTCCTTGTCGCCTGGCAATTTCTCTATGTCAGCCCGAAGATCGAACGCGAACGCGCCGCCGCTGAATTGCTGCAGGCCCAACAGCCGGTTCAGACACCAGCTGCAGGTACCGGCGATGGGTCTACTCCTGGCGCAGTGAGCGGATCAGCGCCTGGCGGCGATGTCGGCATCCCAGGCGCAGTCACGCAGGCCGTCGGCCTGTCGCGTGAAGAAGCTGTCGCACAGACCGGACGGATCAGCATCGATACGCCGTCGCTTCAGGGATCGATCAATCTTTCCGGCGCCCGCATCGACGATCTGCTGCTCAAGGAATACCGCGAGACGATTGACCCGACGAGCCCCAACATCACGCTGTTCAGCCCAGCCGCAATGGCCAACGGCTATTTCGCGGAAGTCGGCTTCATCGCCGAAGCCCAGTCCGGCCCGGCTCCGGGTCCCAACACTGTCTGGTCTGCAGCGTCTGGTCAGGTTCTGACGCCGAGCACTCCAGTCACGCTGACCTATGACAACGACGCAGGACTCGTGTTTACCCGCGTCATCTCGGTCGATGAGCATTACCTGTTCAGCTTCGAGGACACGATTGCCAACTCCGGCGACGTGGCCGCGTCTGTTGCCAGCTACGGTCGCGTCACCCGGTTCTTCAAACCGAAGACCCAGGGGATTTATGTTCTGCATGAAGGCCTGATCGGCGTTGTCGGCGAGGACGGCCTGCAGGAAGTCGATTATTCCGATGTCGAGGACACTCCGGTTATCGTTCACGCCAAGGCAACCGCCGGCTGGATGGGGATCACTGACAAATACTGGGCCGCAGCCCTTGTGCCGCCACAGGGTACAGGCTTCGAGACCCGCTTTGCCCATTTCACCGATGGCCGCGCACGCTACCAGTCGGATTTCAAGACCGACACCATGGCGATCGCGCCAGGCGGTAGCGTCACATCCAAGACGCTGGTGTTCGCCGGCGCCAAGGAAGTTCCGGTCATCGCCGAATACCAGGAGAAGAACAACATTCTCAATTTCGATCTGATGATCGACTGGGGATGGTTCTACTTCCTGACCAAGCCTATGTTCTGGCTGATCGATTACCTCTACAAAATGTTCGGCAATTTCGGCGTCTCGATTCTGGTGACCACCGTGATCGTCAAGCTGATCTTCTTCCCGCTGGCCAACAAGTCCTACGTGTCGATGGCCAACATGAAGAAGGTGCAGCCCAAGCTGGAAGAGCTCAAGGCCAAGCACGGCGACGACAAGATGGCGTTGCAGCAGGGCATGATGGAGCTCTACAAGAAAGAGAAGATCAATCCGGTCGCCGGCTGCTGGCCGGTGCTGTTGCAGATCCCGGTGTTCTTCTCGCTCTACAAGGTGCTCTACATCACCATCGAGATGCGGCACGCACCGTTCTTCGGCTGGATCAAGGATTTGTCGGCGCCCGATCCGACCTCGCTGTTCAACCTGTTCGGCCTGCTTCCCTATGACGTCCCGTCGTTCCTGATGATTGGTGTCTGGCCGTTGATCATGGGCATCACCATGTTCCTGCAGATGCGCATGAACCCGACACCGCCGGATCCGACCCAGGCGATGATCTTTACCTGGATGCCTGTTGTGTTCACCTTCATGCTGGCCACATTCCCGGCCGGTCTGGTGATCTATTGGGCCTGGAACAACACCTTGTCGGTGACCCAGCAGGGCATCATCATGAAGCGCCAGGGCGCCAAGATCGAGCTATGGGACAATCTCGTAGCCTTGTTCAAACCCAAGCCCAAGAAAACCTGAACGGCACACGGAGGCCGGAGCGATGAGCACACTATCTGCAGATCCGGCAATGCAAGCAGCGAGAGAGCTCTCGGCAACGCTGTTTACAAAACCGTTTGTGTTTATCCGTGGCGTTCCGTCGCTCAAATTCCTGCCACCGGAAGGCCCGCCGGAAATCGCCTTTGCCGGCCGCTCCAATGTCGGTAAATCCTCGCTGATCAACGCGCTTGTCGGGGTCAACGGATTGGCGCGGACATCCAACACGCCGGGCCGCACCCAGGAACTGAACTATTTTGTGCCCGCAGGCTATGCCGGCGACGAAGAAGACCTGCCGCCAATGGCGCTGGTGGACATGCCGGGCTACGGCTACGCCAAGGCGCCCAAGGATCAGGTCGATCTATGGACCGCGCTGGTGTTTGATTACATGCGCGGGCGCTCGACGCTGAAGCGGGTCTATCTGCTGATTGACAGCCGCCACGGCGTGAAAAAGAATGACGAAAACGTCATGGATCTCCTGGACAAGGCAGCGATGTCCTATCAGCTGGTGCTGACCAAGACCGACAAGATCAAGGAAGCCGGCGTGCCCCGGCTGATCAGCGAAACACTGGCTGCGATCAAAAAACGGCCGGCCGCTTTTCCTGAAGTGCTCGCCACATCATCGGAAAAACACCAAGGCATTGCCGAACTCAGAATTGCAATCGCACTGGCGATTACCCTTTAAAAATCGGCACCCTGCCCGGCTTTGCAGCCGGGCGTTTTCACACAATTGTTTGGTTCAGGCGTTCTCGGCCGGCTTAAAGCTCAGCGCAACACCGTTGAGACAATGGCGCATGCCGGTCGGAGCCGGACCATCATCAAAGATATGACCGAAGTGACCACCGCAGCGACGGCAATGGACTTCCGTGCGCGTTGAAAACAGCGACCGGTCTTCCTTGGTGCCGATAGCACCCTCTTGCGCCTGCCAGAAGCTCGGCCAGCCGGTTCCGCTGTCATATTTCGCCTCGGATGAGTAGGCCGGCAGGTCACAGCCAGCACAATGGAACATGCCCTTGCGTTTTTCATCGTTGAGAGGGCTGGTGAATGGACGCTCGGTGGCTTCCTCGCGCAGAACGGCAAACTGCTGCGGGGACAATTTCGAGCTCCATTGATCTTCGCTCAGCATCACCTCGAACTTACCTTCCGAGGCTATGGCCGGGGTCCGCCGGCCGAACACCGACAGGGCCACTCCGGCAACACCGGCAGTCAAAAGCGCGCGGCGGCTCATTTCTGTCTTCGTTGTCATTGCGTGTCTCCTTGTGGTGATGGGAAGCTAAGGCTTGGGGATCAAAAACACCAAGCACATGTTTTCACTTGCCCGTGAATTGCCTCCCGCCCGTGAAGGGCGAGAGGCTGTCCGTTATGACACGCCGGCATTTATCGATGCAGGGGCTGCGGCGTGCCCGGATATGGCGTCAGGCCTTGGGAGGCTTGAGGTGAGGTTCAGCCCTTGGGCAGGAGCACCTTGTCGATGACGTGAATGACGCCATTGGACTGGTCGACATCAGCGATGGTGACATTGGCCACAGCACCGGTCTCGTCTTCAATCATGATCTTGTCGCCCTTGTAGCTGATGTTGAGCACGCAGCCGCCTACAGTCTTGACCGGATGTGCGCCGCCATCATCATCAACCATCTTCATGATCGCATCAGACATCGCGTCAGCCGCGACGACGTGGCAGGTCAGAACCTTGGTCAACTGATCCTTGTTCTCAGGCTTGAGAAGCGTATCGACTGTGCCTTCCGGCAGGCCGGCAAAGGCGTCGTTGGTCGGGGCGAACACGGTGAAAGGACCTTCGCCCATCAGCGTATCGACCAGGCCGGCGGCCTTGACGGCGGCGACGAGGGTCGTGTGATCAGCGGAGTTGACGGCGTTTTCAACGATGCTCTTGTCAGGGAACATTTCAGCGCCACCGACCATCTTGTTTCCGCCATGGCTTGCGGCGAAGGCCAGGCTTACGCCCGAAAGAAGAACAGCAGTGGCGGCAATGGAGCGAAGAGTGTTTTTCATAGGTCAGCCTCTTTTGGTGTTTTCAGGCCGGATCATCCGGGCCCTTCGTCATCCGCCGCATGTGTTTTGCGGCGGTTAAAGAGGAAGACGGGAGCTATGCGAGAAAAGTTTCAGAGAACCCAATTTATTTTTTGGCCAGTACGCCGGACAGCACCACAGGACCTGTGGCCACGCCAGTCGGCGAACCGCCCAGAGGCTCAACACTCACGGCCAGCAAAGCGCCGTCGGATATCTGCTTGACCAAGTCCTGGTCGAGCACGAGACGGCCGCCATCGCCGGGAACCAGGCCGAGCGAAACCGTCGCCCCCTCACCCGGCACCAGCCACAATTCGAGTGACTTGCCATCATCCGGCGAAAATGCTGCCGGCGTAATTGTGAAGGCACCATCGGCTGGATCGAGTGCCGCGATTAGACCGACAGCACTGCCGGGCGCGCCGAGTTCGGCGACGAGCGACGGGGCTTGCCCAGGATCAATCATTCCCTTGATATCGGCGCTGAACAACCCGACAGCCGCGAGCGCGACGGCGGCGAAGGCCATGCTGCGCCAGAAGACAAGCGATCCCCAAAGGCCATCGACAGGTTTTGTTGCTTCGGCAAACAGACGCGCATCGATCCGGGCCTTCACACCCTTTGGAGGAGTTTCGGGCTCATAAGCATCATCGAGATTTGAAAGATCCGCCTGCCAGGAGGTCACAAGCGTGGCGAAATCGCTGTCGCGGACCATACGCTCTTCAATCATGCGGCGCTCCGCAAGCGGCAGCACGCCGAGCACGTACTCGCCTGCCAAGGCATTGTCGTCGGGTATTTGCGCACCGGTGCTCATCAATTCAGGCACTCTCTCAGTTTGATCAGACTGCGCCGCAGCCATGTTCGCATTGTGTTGAGCGGCACGGCATACTGCTCCGCCAGCTCCTGATAACTCAAGCCCTCCATATAGGCCGCCACCACCGCGGCAGCCTTGTCCGCTTCCAGCTCCCCGAGGCAGCCCTCGATACGCCGGCTTTCACCGCTCTGAACGGCCCGCGCCTCCGGGTCCGGCGCAGAATCGGCGACATCGGGCGCGTCATCATACTCCAGCGCCGCGGGCTGACGAGCCCGGATCAGGTCAATCGCCTGATTGCGGGCGATGGTGACGAGCCAGGCCATGGCAGACGCCTGGCCGACCCGAAAGCTTCCGGCACGCCGCCAGATCCGAACGTATACCTCCTGCACAGCATCTTCGGCCTGTGCCCTGTCCTTGAGAATACGGAGCGTAACGCCAAAAAGTTTCGCACTTGTCTGCGAATAAAGCGCGGAGAAAGCCACGCGGTCGCCCAGCGCAATGCGCGCAATCAATCCAGAGAGTTCATCTTGGCTCATGATGGGATCGGCTTCTCCGTTCATTCGGTCTTAGCATCGATTTTTACGCTGCTGGCACCCTTTACGGCAAAATTCTCCGATTGGATGTCACAATCATTGATGCGGGGACGGATTGCCGCTAAACAGCGCCGGACCTTTTGCCTCTTGTGCTCATACGAACCGGGACGCCACACCAATGTCTGACACTTCAAGCGACGATGCCGCAACCCAGGCCCGCCTGCTCGCAGAGGCGCTGCCTTTCATGCAGCGCTATGAGAACAAGACCGTGGTGGTCAAATATGGCGGCCACGCCATGGGCGACGCGGCGCTGGGCAAAGCCTTTGCCCAGGACATCGCCCTGCTCAAGCAATCGGGCGTCAATCCAATCGTGGTGCATGGCGGCGGCCCGCAGATCGGCGCCATGCTGGCCAAGATGGGGATCGAATCCAGGTTCGAAGGCGGATTGCGGGTCACCGATGAACAGACAGTCGAGATCGTCGAGATGGTGCTGGCCGGGTCGATCAACAAGGAAATCGTCGCGCTGATCAATGCCGAGGGCGAATGGGCCATCGGCCTGTGCGGTAAGGACGGCAACATGGTCTATGCCGAAAAGGCGCACAAGACCTTCACCGACCCCGATTCCAACATCGAGCGTGTGCTCGATCTGGGCTTTGTCGGCGAGCCGGTGGAAGTCGACCGCACGCTGCTCGATCTGCTGGCCAAATCGGAAATGATTCCGGTGCTGGCGCCGGTCGCCCCGGGCCGCGACGGCCACACCTACAACATCAATGCCGACACCTTCGCCGGCGCCATTGCCGGTGCAGTGGAGGCCTCGCGGTTGTTGTTCCTGACCGATGTGCCCGGCGTTCTCGACAAGGACAAGAAGCTGATTGACGAGCTGACTGTCAGCCAAGCCCGGGCCTTGATTGCCGACGGGACAATTTCGGGCGGCATGATTCCGAAGGTAGAGACCTGCATCGAAGCGATTGATCGCGGCGTCAAGGGCGTGGTCATCCTCAACGGCAAGACCCCGCACGCGGTGCTGCTGGAACTGTTTACTGCTCACGGCGCGGGTACTTTGCTGGTTCCCTGAAAAGCGACGGCCTGCGGCCATCAACGGCATGAATGTCGCCATGCAGCTGTTTGAAGATCAGGATGCGTTAAAAGCCTGACTGGCAGCTATCTGCAGGTGTTTTGCGCAGAGTCGCATCGAGTCCCGCTTACCGCTTTACCGATCCTACCGGGTGTCACCCCGAGGATAGTGTCACCCAGACCGGTGCCAAACCGCCTGGATTGCGCTTCAAATGTATCGCGTGCTTTCGGGTCGATGATTGATATCGGGGCGGAAATTGCCATGCCTGCGGCCGAGCCCACGGTGTTGGAAACAGACATCGCCGTGGCGCCCAGCTCGGCACCCAGGCCGAGATCCTGATCGGTAACGGTTTGACCATCGATCAACCGCTGCCCCAGCAATTTCACGACTTCCGGACTTTCGGCGAATTTCGAATGGTTGAGCCGGTCTCCACCCTGCAGCGCTGAAAGATCAAGAACCGTGATCCCTCCCTGTTCAAGTTCATTGCGATAGACCGGATTGTTGATGTCGATCTGGCCAAGCCTGTCGACATTGCCGGAGATTCTGCGTGACAGCGTCAATGCGCGGTCATCCCTGGAGACAAACACGGTAAACTTCGGCCGCTTCGGTCCCATATCGGCAATCTGCTGGCGGAAGACATCCACATCAAGATCGGGCGACGCCAGGATGACATTGCTGATCTTGGAAGGCACCCCGTCGTTACGGATCGCCATCTGACGCAAAGCCTCCACTGTCAGCCAGGTGCCCATCGAGTGGGCCAAAATGGTGATGTCCTTGATTTCCGACGCCGTGGAAGCCCCGGTCAAAAGCGCTTCCAGCGCCGAGCGGGAATAGTTCGTGCTTTCCTTGTCATAACCGTAATCGAAGACAGAGCCACGCGACGGCCAGGTGAACATCACCGGAGTGGCGTCAGTCTTGCTGTCATGGGCAATCTGGGCAAAGCGGTAAACCGCGCTTTCATAGCGGGTGTTGAAACCATGCACGAAGATCAGCAGCCGGCCGGATGGCGACTTGTTGTGCTCGTACCACGCCCTCACATCCTCGACCGAGGTAAACTGGCTTGCCGACAAGGTGGCAAATTCGCGGGACGGATCAGGTGGCAATTTCTTTGGCCACTGGACCTCACCAATCTTGCGCGTGCTCTCAGGCGGAATTGAAACCACCAGTTCATTGAAATCGATCTGGTTTCCGCGCTCGCCGCTGTAGAGCAGACCCGGATTGTCAGATGCCGCGCGCGTGGTGGCGACCAAGATCGACACTTCTGTCGCATCTGCCGAGGTCTGGGCGACTGGAGCCAGCACACCTTCCGGCGGGCTGGCGCACCCGGCCAGAAACAGCGCAAACACGACCGCGCCTGACCGAGGCCGGATCCGAGCATTCAAGGCCTGCATAAACATCACTGGGGCATGCAGGGCGAGCATAAGCAATCCATTCGGGAAAGACATAATATCCGTCGCACCTCAGGTGCACTGATTATCCTTCATGGCGTTCATATCAGCAGAAGAACAAGTATCCCTGCGACAATCAAGATGCAGCCGAAGATCTCAAGCTTGTTGACGTGTTCCCGGAATATTAGCACTGACGAGGCAAATGTGAAAATCATTTCCACCTGCGCCAAAGCTTTGACCGCAGCCGCGGTTTGCAGCGTCATCGCCATGAACCAGCCGAATGACGCGGTGGCTCCAACCAGACCGACCAGCAGCGAAATTTTCCACGCGGCGCGGATCCTGCCCAGTTCACCCGGGGATTTGAACCACATCCAGACCAGCATGATAAAAGTCTGCAGCACAATAGCAGCCAGCAAGGTGACGGCCGCCTGCATCATGAAATTCGGCCCGGCCAGCGAAAGTGACGCGCCGCGATAGCTGACGGCGGCAATACCGAAGAAGGTTCCGGAGGCCAGTCCCAGAGCCGAAGTGCGAGAAAACACCGACCGGAACAAGGCCGAGGCACCTGATGCCGAGCGGGCAACGGAGATCAGCACAACGCCAACCAGGCTGATGGCAATGGCGGTCAAAGTGCCTGCGCCAAGCCTGTCGCCGAGGAAAATCAGGCCGAACAATGCGGCCTGCGCCGGTTCGGTGCGGGAATAGGCGGTGCCGACGGTGAAATTGCGATGACCAAACATCTGGATCAGCAAAGCCTGAGCCGTAATCTGCGCAATCGCGGCCAGTGTAACCCAGCCCAAGAATACAGGATTTGGCCGGGGCACAGGAAAGCCCATGCCAAAAGCGAGCAGGCCGACGAAGACAAGCGCGAACGGCACACCAAAGCCGAAACGCACAAAGGTCGCGCCGCTGGTGCCCATCACACCCTTGAGATGCTTCTGCAGGACCGAACGGATGTTCTGCAGAAACGCCGCGGCAATGGTGATGAGGACCCAGGTTTCCATTTTGACGGGGCATATCCTGTTTCATGGTGCGAACGCGACATGGCCCGCCCTCTGAAAGATCGAAGCCGGGCCAGTCGATGTAATTTCAGCGGTTTAACAGCCCAACGCGCTCAGCGACAAGCCCGATGCAGGCCAAATACGAGAGCCCGGGAACAAGGCGCTACGCTGCGCGGGGCTGCTCGCTGCCTATGAAAACCATATTTCGGCCATTTCGCTTTGCCTCATAGAGCTGGCTATCGGCTGCACGCATGATTTCCTTGCTGCGCGACTGGGGCCCGAACGCTGCTCCGCCGACACTGACAGTCACTTTCAACTGCTCACCTTCCGCAGTGGTGAAAGACATGTGTTCGACATTCGTTCGGACGCGCTCGGCGATCATCACAGCATCTTCCCTGCTGGCTCCACAAAGGATGACGGCGAATTCTTCGCCGCCAACTCTCGCGCCGAAGTCAGTGGCCCGTATCGATTGGGATATCGCATTTGCCACCGCAAACAGGGCACGGTCACCGGCATCATGCCCATATGCATCATTAATCTGCTTGAACCTGTCGGCATCAATCATCAGCAGAAAACCTTGATCTGAAAGCCGTTTGGCTTCGGACAGACGTTCAAGGAATGCGTCACGGTTGGCAAGGCCAGTCATGCTGTCGTGGCTGGCCCTGTGCTCCAGATCCATATGCGCAGCCTTGAGCTTGGCATGCATTTCAAAGAGGCTCTGATGGGCTCCACTGAGTTCGTTGTGCGCGGCCTCAAGTTCCATGGTTTGCCGGTAAAACAAATAGGCCGCCAGCGCCGTCACCGCCAACGGGCAAGCTCCCGCTATAAAGAGCGCCAGCGGCACCGGCGCCGTTCTGCCGACCATCCACATAATGAGGCTTGTCGTCAGCAACGAAAGGACGACCGCTACAATGGTCACCAAAATAATCTTCTTGGTCATGGCGCGGGGAACTGTCGGCGAAAAGCCGGTACTCTGCATGGTCAACGCATCCTGAAATCAACTGCAGAATTCGCAAAATCAGCCTCGATTTGAGGCGAAAATCATGCGGCAGCTTAAAAGTGGTAAAATGTCCTCTGTGCATTTATTTGGTAGCACAGTTCGTCAGTCGCGCATTGAGTCGCAGGATAGTTTTGACAGCGGGTATACAGAGTAGGTAAATCTGCCGTTTACAATTGACGCCGGTGTTCCATGTTGAACCACACCGGCTATTTCAACGACAGGACAGAGGTTTTGATGCCCCATAAATCGGCTTTGCCCGATCCTTCCGCCTTCGCTCATGTGACCGAATGGGTGTTTGATCTCGATAACACGCTCTACCCGCGTCACACCGATCTGTTCTCGCAGATCGACAAGAAAATGACCGCTTATGTCCGCGATCTACTCGACCTTGATCATGACGCGGCGCGTGGCATTCAGAAAAAATATTACCGGGAACACGGCACCACGCTGCAGGGTCTGATGCTGCATCACGGCATCGATCCGAATGACTTCCTCGAAAAAGTCCATGACATCGATTATTCCTGGGTGAAACCCGATCTGGCGCTTGGAGAGGCAATCAAGGCGCTGCCGGGCCGCAAGTTCATTTTTACCAATGGCGATACGCCACATGCCCAACGAACGGCACAGGCACTGGGGATTCTCGATCATTTCGATGACATCTTCGATATTGTCGCGGCCGACCTGATGCCCAAACCGGCAGCAGAAACCTATGACCGGTTCCTCGCCAAGCATGGTGTGCACAAGGACAAGGCGGCGATGTTCGAGGACCTGCCGCGCAATCTGCTCGCCCCGCATGCGCTGGGAATGCGAACCGTGCTGATCGTGCCGAATAATCTCGACGTGGTTCTGGACGAAGTCTGGGAACACGAAGGCAAGGATGGTGACCATATAGATCATGTTACAGACGACCTGACGGCTTTTCTGAGCGCCGCGCTTGCGTGAACAGAAGGCCTGCGCTTGGGGGCCAAACAGGCCTCCGAGCGGCTGTTTGCGCAAACCTTTCCAATATTTAATCTACATTACAGGGCTTTAAGTGGTGGTTACGGGGCGCAGCGACCACATTGTGGAGGCAGACAACAGCTGCCCTCCCAGTTAAAGGACCTCCCCATGAAGAAGACAATTCTCGCCACCCTCGCCGCAGCCCTGATCGCCTCAGTTGCCGTTCCTGCAATGGCAGCACAAGACAAGGGCGATGGCGCTCGGCACGGCCCACGCATCGAACGTCTGATGGAACGGTTTGACGCCGACGGCGACGGTGCTGTCGTGCTCGAAGAAGTCTCGGCGCATCGCCTCGAGATGTTTGAAAGCGCCGACGCCGACAATTCAGGTTCGTTGAGCAAGGACGAGCTCAAGGCCTTTGGCGACATGCGCAAGGAGATGCAAAAGCAGAACCGCGAAGAACGCCGCGCTGAGCGCCAATCCATGAAAGATGGGGCCGCTGAAGATGGCGCCATGAAGGATGGCAAAAAGATGGGCAAGCATGGTGATCGCGACGGCAAGATGGGCAAGCGCGGCGACCGCGATGGCAAGATGGCCGGCAAGCATGATGGCAAACGTGATGGTGAAGGCAAGCGTGGCGGCGAAGGCCGTGGCGGCATGAAACTCGAGCGTCTCGACACTGACAAGAACGGTGAGATCAGCCTCGAGGAATTCGCAGCAGTCGACGCCAAAATGTTCGACCGTTTCGACCGCAACGGCGACAAGAAGATCGATATCACCGACTTCGACCGCAAGGGCGCCGACAACAACTGATCCAACGGGATCACCTGCAAGAAACTCCAGGCCGGATTACGATCCGGCCTGGTTTTTTATGAAGACACGGGAATTTCGTAATGTTTGGCGATGACTGACCAGGCTTCATCGGCGGTGTCGACAAAGTTGAGCAGATCCAGATCGCCGGGCGAAATGGTGCCAAAATCAGCCAGTGCCTGGAAATCGATGATCGAGTTCCAGAACTCAGATCCAAACAGGATCAGCGGCACATGCTCCATACGGCCGGTCTGGATCAGTGTCAGCGATTCAAACAGCTCGTCCATGGTTCCAAAACCACCAGGGAAAAGAGTGATCGCCTTGGCGCGCATCAGGAAATGCATCTTGCGGATGGCGAAGTAGTGAAAATTCAGGCTGAGCTCCGGCGTCACATATTCATTGGGCGCCTGCTCATGCGGCAATACGACATTGAGCCCGATCGAGGCCGCGCCAACATCATGCGCGCCGCGGTTGCCAGCTTCCATCACCCCCGGACCGCCACCGGTGCAGACGACATATTCCTGCCCGTTGGTCTCCAGTGAATGGGTCGAGCATATCCGGGCAAATGCGCGCGCTTCATCATAGTAACGCGACGCGGCTGTGAGGCTCTTAGCCTGGGTCTCATTCTTGGCCGCCCATGGTTCCTTGCCCGGCTCGGGAATGCGGGCCCCGCCAAACATCACCACGGTCGAGCGGATACCGGCCTCCATGAGAACCATTTCCGGCTTGAGCAATTCCAGCTGCAGGCGAACCGGCCGGAGTTCTTCGCGACAGAGAAAATCCTCGTCGGCATAGGCCAACCGATAGGCTGGCGACATGCTTTGAGGGGTCTTGGGCTGGCGATCGGCGCGTAGTTTGTCCTGACGGCTGTCGGCTAGCGGATCCCAGACCTGATTTGTACGCTTGGCATTCATCTGCAAATTCCCGTTTGGCATTGGCGAACAGACCGGATTTGACCCCGCGCCCAGCCTCGCTTAGGAGATGTGCAACGGCGCTGACGGTCCGGCTTATTAATGTCAGGACCACTCACACTAGACGTTGAACCTTAAGGAATCGCCACGATGAAACATGATATGGCCGCCCTCGCCAGCACGATCGAAACTGCCTTCGATGACCGTGACAACGTGTCCACCGCAACCCGCGGCGAGGTACGCGATGCAGTCGAAACATCACTCAACCTGCTTGATCGCGGCGAAGCCCGCGTCGCCGAGCGCGGCGATGACGGTGAGTGGACGGTCAACCAGTGGCTCAAGAAAGCGGTCCTGCTGTCGTTCCGGCTAAATCCGATGGAGATCATCAAGGGTGGTCCTGGAGATGCTGTCTGGTGGGACAAGGTGCCATCGAAGTTCGACGGTTGGAGCGCCAATGAATTCGAACGTTCGGGTTTCCGCGCGGTTCCCGGTTCGATCGTCCGACGCGGCGCGTTCATCGGCAAGAACGTCGTGCTGATGCCGTCCTTTGTCAATCTCGGCGCCTATGTCGATGAAGGCACGATGGTTGACGGCTGGGCGACGGTTGGCTCCTGCGCGCAGATCGGCAAGAATGTGCATCTGTCGGGCGGCGTCGGCATTGGCGGCGTTCTTGAGCCATTGCAGGCCGGACCAACCATCATCGAGGACAATTGCTTTATCGGCGCGCGTTCGGAAGTGGTCGAAGGCTGCATCATCCGCGAGGGCGCAGTGCTCGGTATGGGCGTTTACATCGGCAAGTCGACCCGTATCGTCAACCGGATGACCGGCGAGATCAGCTATGGCGAAGTGCCTCCCTATTCTGTCGTCGTTGCCGGTTCGATGCCGACATCGGGCACAATGGGCAATGGCGCGGCCGCGCCAAATCTCTATTGCGCGGTGATCGTCAAGATCGTCGATGCGCAGACCCGGTCCAAGACCGGCATCAACGAACTGCTCAGGGACTAAGACCCTCATGGCACGGCGGCCCGGCTCAGGAATGCGTTGGCTTTTGTTCGGCATTTCCGGCCGGCTGTCGCGCCGGGCCTATGCTTGGGCCATGCTGTTCTGGATGGCCGTGGTCTCAATCCCGATATCGGCTGCGGTTCGCGCCGAACCCGACAGCAGCACAATGACCATGGCTGGCTTTGGCATCATTTTCACTTTCCTGCCGGCGGCCTGGTCGATCGCGGTGATGAGCATCAAACGGCTGCATGACGCGGGCCTGCCAGGCATTTTGGTCGGCGTTCTGGTCATCCCCGCAGCCTCATTTTTCATGCTTCTGATCATCATGCTGTGGCCGTCGACCAAAGGTCCGAACAAGCACGGACCGGCGGCGGATCAGCCGGGATACTGAACGGACATATTCGACTGTCCCCGACAGTCGACAGTACCGGGGCAATCGGCTAATCACGAAGCATGAAACTTACTGATCCTGCACAAACACTTGCCGCTTTAATCCGCTGCCCCTCAGTCACACCCGAGGATGGTGGCGCATTGACAACACTCGGTGCGATGCTGGCGGAGCTCGGCTTTTCCAATGACCGGGTGACCTTCTCCGATACCGGAACGCCGGATGTCGAAAATCTCTACTCCCGGCTGGGATCAAGCGGACCGCATCTGATGTTTGCCGGTCACACCGACGTGGTGCCGGTTGGTGACGCAGGCGCCTGGACGCAAGATCCATTCACGGCAGAAATCGTTGACGGCGAAATGTATGGCCGCGGTGCTGTCGACATGAAAGGGGGCATTGCCTGTTTTGTCTCGGCCCTGGCGCGGCTGATCGAGCGCAAGGGCGTTCCTGAAGGTTCAGTGTCACTGCTGATTACCGGCGACGAGGAAGGGCCCTCGGTCAACGGAACAGAAAAACTGCTCGCCTATGCGAAGGCAAAAGGCGAAAGCTGGGACGCTGCGGTCGTCGGAGAGCCGACCAATCCGAACCAGATGGGAGACATGATCAAGATCGGCAGGCGCGGCTCGCTGTCTGGCACGCTGAGAGTGGACGGTGTTCAGGGGCATGTCGCCTATCCGCATCTTGCCGACAATCCGCTCCCTGGGCTGATTACGCTGGCGGGCGCATTGCTTGATCCGCCGCTTGATGCCGGCAATGAACGGTTTCCGCCCTCCAATCTCGAAATCACCAGCATCGACACAGGCAACACGGCCACCAATGTTATTCCGGCCCACACGACTGCCCGGTTCAACATCCGCTTCAACGACATCTGGACTGCCGAGACACTGGCGGATGAGTTGCGCGGACGGCTGGAGCGGGCAGCCAACGAAACCGGGTTACGGGCCGGACGCGATCGGCTGCGCTACAGCGTAGAATTTGACGACCGGTCCTCCCCGTCTTTCCTGACCCGGGATAACGCCCTGATTGAAGCGCTTTCGGCAGCTGTAGCCGAGGCGACCGGGAAGACACCGGCCCTCTCGACCACCGGCGGCACATCGGATGCGCGCTTCATCAAGAACTATTGCCCGGTCGTCGAGTTCGGCCTTGTCGGGAAAACCATGCACATGGTCGATGAGCGTGTTGCGCTCAGCGATCTTGAGAGCCTCACCGGCATCTACGAGCTGTTTCTTCAACGCTGGTTCACCAATGCGGGGGCTCGCTGATTTTGGCAGGTGGTGTCGTCCCATCCCGGCTGGAGGCCGGCCGGTCACTGGCAGGGCTTTTTTACCTGATCCTGAAAAACCGCGACGGGCTGCGTCTGTTCGACATTTCTCCGGATGGCTTCTGGCGATCCTTCGGAGCGTTTTTCTGGGCCTGGCCGGTGCAGTGTTTTTTGTGGACCGGATTATGGCGCGCGGTGCCCGAAACCAGGCCTGAAACGGCCGCTGAGACTTTCAGGTTCTTTTTTGTCTCAAGCAGTTTCGACGTGGCCGCCTGGGTGTTGCCGGCACTGCTTCTACTGGTGGTGTGCCAGCTGTTTGGCCTTTCCGGAAAATTCTCCCGGCTGGTGGTCGTCAACAACTGGTTCGGCCTTCTGTCAGCCTATATCGGTTTTTTTCCAGCGGCTCTGCGCTATCTGATGCCGGTGTCCGACACCGCGAACGCCTTCATTTCACTGGCAGTCTACGTGGTGGTCATCTGGCTGTATTTTCGTGTGATCAGGATCACGATTGGCGGAGACCTGATGATAACGATCTTCATTACCATGATGATGGTGATGACAGGATTGACGATCTCGGAACTCGCCTTCGGCGCACTCAGTTCCTCCTGATCGAATTCATCCCTGTCCGGAGCCGCTCTCAGGCTGTGCTTTCAAAAGGCAACAGCCATCCCCTGCGCGTTCACTCGAACGCATGAGGGATGGCTGGAATACAACAACCGGTCGCTTAACTATCAGGCGGCGAGTTCGTCCTCCGCGGCTGAAAACAGCACATCAAGGTCAAGATAGCAGATCATCTGCTTGTCGACCGGAATGATCGCCTTGGTCAGCGCGCGCTCGGCGGCTGGCATTACATCAGGCGCGGGCTGCAATTCGTCGAGGTTGACGGTGATCATGTCAGAGACATTTTCCACCAGCAAACCGACCAGCTTGCCGGCAATCATGGTGACAATGATGGCGGACCGCTCGGTGGCATTGATCGGCGGCAGGCCGAGACGGATGGCCATGTCGATCACCGGGATAACCGATCCGCGCAGATTGATCACGCCAAGGACATGTGGAGGCGTGTGCGGCAAGGTCGTGGATGGCGCCCAGCCGCGGATTTCGCGAACCGACATGATGTTCACGCAAAACACCTGCTTGCCCAAATGGAACGAGATAATCTCAAGATAGCCGCTGTTGGCCACATTGTTGTTTGCGGTGTCTTGCATCAAAATTCCTCCCAGTCGTCCTGTGACGCTGCGGTTGAGTTGTTGGATTTACCAGCGCCAAAGGCACGGGCAACAGAGTTCAGCATATTTCGGGCCGGCGACTGAACGGGACGGGTGCTTGCCGTCGAGCCATCGATCGCGTGGACTGCGCTTTTGGCTTGCCCGGCCGGGTTCGGTTTTGCCGGAGCTGTATTTGCGGTCTGATTGGCAGCGCCGGGCATCGTTGCCAGGACCGGGACAGAAACCGGACGATTGCCGGACAACGAGAACTGACGCACCAGGCTATCAAGCGACGCCGCGCCGCTCGTAAGCCGGTGGGTAACGGCGGTTGTTTCCTCAACCATGGCGGCGTTTTGCTGGGTCACCTGATCCATCTGATTGACCGCAGTATTGATCTCCGCCAGACCAGTGGCCTGTTCGCGGGCCGCCGTTGCAATCGAATTGATCTGATCGTTAATCGCGGTGACGTGCTCGGCGATCAGGCCAAGTGCCTCGCCGGTCTCGCGGACCAAAATCACGCCGGATTTGACCTCGACGCCAGATTTAGTAATCAAGCCCTTGATGTCCTTGGCGGCCGTCGCCGAACGTTGGGCCAGTTCCCGAACTTCTTGGGCGACCACCGCAAAGCCTTTTCCGGCTTCGCCCGCACGTGCTGCCTCAACGCCGGCGTTGAGCGCCAGCAGGTTGGTCTGGAATGCGATTTCGTCAATTACGTTGATGATTTTCGAGATTTCAACGGAGGCGCCTTCAATGCGGCCCATGGCGTCGATTGCCTCGGCCACCACCTTGCTTGACTTGTCGGTCGACTGCTTTGCCTCAGCAACCTTGCTGGTTGCCTCGTCGGCCCGCTGGGACGAGCTTTTGACCGTGGCCGTTATCTCATCAAGCGCTGCGGAGGTCTCTTCCAGCGAGGCAGCCTGTTGCTCCGTGCGCCGCGACAGGTCATCGGCGGCTGCCCGAAGTTCGCCGGTATCGCCGTTGATGCCCATAATGTTTTCACTCACGTCGCTGAGCGTTTCATTGAGCTTTTCAACAGACGCGTTGAAATCGATCCGCAGTCTGTCGAGGCTTTCAATAAAGGGGCGGTCAAGGCGAATCGTCAGGTCACCTTCCGACAGCTTGTGCAGACCGTCTGCCAGGGAATCGACGGCCTGTTGCATCAACGCGGTTTCCTCGGCCTTGGCCGCTTCACGATCCTGGCGTCTACGTTCGGTCTGTGAACGGTTCTCGTCAGCCTCGCGCTCCAGATCGACTTTCTCGATTGCCGCATTGCGGAAAATGGCAACGGAACGGACCATCTCGCCGATCTCGTCCTTGCGCGTTTCGCCAGCCAGTTCGATCGTTGTGTCGCCTTCCGCAAGGCGGCGCATGTTTTCCACCAGTGCTTCAATCGGCTTGGTCATCGAACGCGAGAACCAGGTGCTGACGGCAATGGCGCCAAGCAGAAGCAGAAGGGCGACGCCAAGAATAGCGTTGCGCATCATAACCATGCTGGCGCCGGCCTCGCTCTTGTCGATCAGCGCTGCGACGGTCCAGTCGGCACCGTCGAATGCGACGCCGGTCATGGCGACGTCGGCTTCCATATTCCGATAGCCCTCATAGGTGCCGAACACCACGTCGGCGCCGTGTGCATCTGCCTGAAGGTCCGTGTCTATCCGAACGGCAAGCCTGTCAGGTTCCGGCGTCCGTATCGAATCGCTGATCAGGTAGCCGTCAGCATTGAGCAGAACGGTTTCGCCGGTCTCACCGAGACCAGCGGTGTTGGACATGATGTCTGCAATCTTGCCGCTGGGTACGCGAATGATGATGACGCCGACCATGCCCATTGGCGAATTCAGGGCGTGCCCCATGAATGCCGCCGGGGTGCCGTTGGCACCCGCATAGGCCGCATAATCGGAAAATACTGTCTTTTCCAATTCGTTGGGACCAACAATGCCTTCGTAGACCTTTCCAATCCCGGTATCTTTCCAGGCGTCGGACCGGAGATTGCTGGCATAATCATTGTTCTTGTTGACCGAGTAGAGGACGTTGCCATTCATATCGACCAGGAAAAAATCCTCCCAGCCGCGGTTCTCCGCCATCCCGCGCAACACAGGGTGGTTGCGCTCATGGGTCTGGTCATAGGAGCTGATCTTGGCGGCGTCCGGCTTCTGAGCCGTGTCCAGCTTTTGACGCTCGCCTTCGGGAAACGGATTTTCAGTGATGTAGCGCTTTTTCAGCTCGTCGGTGACGTCTCCGCCAAGAAAGCCCCAATCGTACTTGAAGCCTTCCAGAGCGATGCGCATCAGATTGTTCTGCGAAGTTGCCGTCAAATCCTGCTGCAGATTGGCAAGAAAAGTCTCGAGCTGATTGCGCCGGCCGTCAACGACTGCCTCAAGCTTCTCAACGATTTTTTCATTCACTGCACTGGAGCCTATCTGGAGGCTCACAACGCTCGAGACGCCGATGGAGATGATTGTCAACAAAGCGGCTGCGAGCGGCAGTTTACGAGAAATACGCATCAAGGATCCCGGAACTTGAGAAAATTCGTCAACATGCCTTGCTAAATCCAAGACGTCCAGAACGGCATCATGCGGTCCACGCGAACGTGGCTACTGGGCAAATAAGCATTCCGTGATTTGCGTTACCTTTCTGTTAAATTTTGGTAGTAAACTTTCAATTATCAGCCTGCTTTGAGATTAAATCACACCGATTGGCCCTGCAAATGCACCAGGAGCAGACAAAGCGCGGATCTGTCTGCAGGCCGGTCAACCAAGCACCTTGTCTGCTACTGATGCATTTGCAGGGCCCAATAGGAAACCGGTGCAGAAATCGCAATTTCTCGGTGTAGATTGCAACAGACGGACGGTAGGGCACTGTATGAAAATGCCCGAAGTCAAACAACGCACAGACGATCAGGAATCTGAATACTCGACGGCGCGGAAATACAGCCCCCAGGGGGCGGCCACAGGCCCGCAGGCCTTGCGGTCCCTGGCTGCCAGCGCCGCCTCGACATCGGAGGCCGACCATTTGCCCGCTCCCACCAGTCGCAGCGTGCCGGCGAAGGAGCGGATCTGGTTGTGCAGGAAACTACGCGCCGAGGCATGGATCTCTATCAGCCCGTCGGTTGCGCCGGCAACAACATCAAGACGATCAAGGTTGCGCACCGGTGAGTTTGCCTGGCAATTCGTCGACCGGAAGGTGGTGAAATCATGCCGTCCGACAAGGCACTGCGCCGCCTCATGCATTGCCGCCACCTCCAGCGGTTTGGAGGACCACAGTGCTCTGTTTACATCCAGCACCAGAGGCGTTCGGCGGCAGATGATGCGGTAGATATAGTGCCGTTTCAGCGCGGAGAACCGGGCATCGAAGCCGTCGTCCACCTGGCGTGCGGAGATGATCGCCACCCGTTCCCCGGCCGTTTGCAAATAGGCGTTGACGGCATCGCGCACGGTGTCATCCGGCCAGGCCTTCTCTAGATCGACATGGCCGACCTGTCCGAGCGCATGCACGCCGGCATCAGTTCGCCCGGCGCCGCGGACGACGACAGTTTCGCCGCAAAATTTGAGAAAAGCGGTTTCAAGGGCCTGTTGAATCGAGTGGTGATTGTCCTGCCGCTGCCAGCCGGCATAGCCAGTTCCGTCATATTCGATCTCGAGCCGGTAGCGCGGCATCAGCCGATCACCGTGCCGGGAGCAACCGGCGTTCCGCGCAGGAAGTCTTTGGCTGCGAGCGGCTTGCCGCCAGCCTTCTGCAAGCTGAGCAGCCGCACGGCGCCCTCGCCGCAGGCAATCGTCAATTCTCCGTCAAGCACGGTACCGGGCGCTTCACCTTTAGTGGCCACGTCCACCACGGCCGTTGAAAGCAGCTTGACGCGTTCAGCCCGGTCATCGGTTTGCAACTCGAACCAGGCTCCGGGTGATGGCGCCAGTCCACGCACATGATCATGCACCTGCTGCGCCGTCCTGGAGAAGTCGACCCTGGTTTCGGTTTTGCTGATCTTTGCAGCATAGGTCACGCCATCTTCGGACTGCGATGTGACTGGCAAGCCACCCGTTTCCAGACGCGTCATGGCATCAACCATCAACCGCGCCGTCATGGCGGCGAGCAGATCGTGCAATTGCCCGGTTGTCATGTCGCGAGAAATCTCGACGGTTTCGGTCAGCGCCACCGGACCGGTGTCGAGCCCCTCATCCATTTTCATGATCATCACGCCGGTCTCGGCGTCACCGGCCATGATCGCGCGCTGAATCGGCGCCGCACCGCGCCAGCGTGGCAACAACGAGGCATGACCGTTCCAGGCGCCAAGGCGCGGGGCATCGAGAATGGTCTTGGGCAGGATCAGGCCGTAGGCGACGACCACTGCCGCGTCTGCATTGAGCGCCCGGAATGCCGCTTGCTGTTCTTCGTTCTTCAGGCTTTTCGGCGTGAAAACCGGGATATCCAGGCTCTCAGCGGTGCGATGGACCGGTGACGGCAGCACTTCCAGCCCGCGACGTCCTGCCGGTCGTGGGGGCTGCGAATAAACCGCGACGATCTCGTGACCGGCCGCATGCAACGCTTTCAGCGTCGGCGCCGCGTAATCGGGCGTTCCCATGAAAATGATGCGCATAGCGGTTCCTCAAAACACATTCGCGGCAGGCGAACGACCGCCAAACGGCATTTTTGAAGCCTGAACTCAGGCCGTCACGCGCGATTTGGCGAGCTTGGTGAACTTGCGCACCACGATGTCGCGCTTGAGTTTGGAAATATGATCGATGAACAGGACACCATTGAGATGGTCCATTTCGTGCTGCAGGCATGTGGCGAGCAGGCCGTCGGCCTCTGTCACCTGCTGCTTGCCGTCGCGGTCAAGATGCTTGACGGTGATGGTCCCGGGCCGCTCGACTTCGGCATAATAGTCCGGGATCGAAAGGCAGCCCTCTTCATAGATGCTGGTGTCGTCCCCGGTCGCTACCAGCTCCGGGTTGATGAACACCTGCGGACTGGGCTCCTCGTCCTTGCCGGCGATGTCAATCACCAGCAGGCGGCGCGGCACGCCGACCTGTATCGCTGCCAGGCCAATACCCGGCGCGTCATACATGGTTTCGAGCATATCATCGATGAAGCTCTTCATTTCCGAATCGACACGCTCCACCGCCAAGCTTTGCTGGCGGAGGACGGGGTCGGGCAAGTAGATGATCGGCTTGATGGTCATAGCGGTGAAATAGTCATTGATCCGCGCGGCGTCAATCATCTGCGGCAGAGAGACACCCCGCGTGTTCATGCTTTGATCTGACAAAAGCAGGAGAATCAGCTAGGCCATGCCTATGCAAACCGGTGCCGCGCTCTTTTCCACCCCGCTTTTCGAGTTCAATGGCCAGATGGTCACGCTGGGCCAGACCCTGCTTGCCGCACTCGCTGTGCTGGTGCTTGTTGCGATCTGGGTGGCTCTTTCCCTGACGCGCGCCAGCCGCAAACGCGCCCGGGCGGAAGCCGACTCTTCGGCGCGAGCGGAACAGGCAGAGGCCCGGCTCGCCGAGATCCTCAAGGCGCAATCCGAAATGCAGGGGCGCATGGGCGCGATGGCGGACTTGTTCGGCGCACGCCAGGCCGAACTCAACCAGTCGATCGGCCAGCGGATTGACGGCATGACCCAGCGGTTGGGATCCTCGATCACCGAGCAGACCAAGTCTACACACGAAAACCTGTCCAAACTGCAGGAACGGCTGGCGGTGATTGATACGGCACAGAACAATATCCAGTCGCTGGCGCGCGACGTCGTCGGATTGCAGGCGATCCTGTCCAACAAGCAAACCCGCGGCGCTTTTGGTCAATCGCGGATGGAAACCATCATTCAGGACGGGCTGCCGTTTGGTGCCTTCAGTTTTCAGCCGACGCTGTCGAACGGTATGCGACCGGATTGCACCATCGCCATGCCGAATGGCGCACCGGATCTTGTCATCGACGCCAAGTTCCCGCTGGAAGCCTGGAACGCCATGCGGGCGGCGGAGACCAAGGGCAGCGGTGAACAAGCCGCCCAGAGCGCGCAGCAGCGCTTCCGCCGCGACATCGAGGTGCATATTCGTGACATCTCGGACAAATACCTGATCGGCGGAGAAACCCAGGACACGGCGTTTTTGTTTGTTCCGTCGGAATCGATCTTCGCCGAGATCCACGAAAATTTCGAAGCAATCGTCCACAAGGCACAGCGGGCGCGGGTGGTGATCGTTTCCCCTTCCCTGTTGATGCTGTCAATCCAGGTGATCCAGGCGCTTCTGAAGGACGCCCGCATGCGCGAACAGGCGCATTTGATCCAGGGCGAGGTACTGCGGCTGATGGAAGACCTTTCGCGGCTCGATGACCGGACCCGCAAACTGCAGGCACATTTTTCCATGGCGCAAAAGGATGTCGACCTGATCCTGACGTCGTCCGACAAATTGACCAAACGCGGCGCCAAGATCGAGGCGTTGGAATTCGCCCAACTGGCGGATGACGCCAAACCAGCGGATCCCGCCCAAGCGCCAGGAGATGATGCCTCCACCTCGCAGCAGAGCCCGAAATTTGAACCGCGATCGACGACGCTCAAACTCAGGGTGGTTGATGAGGACGACCAGGGTCAGGGCTCATTGGTCTGATTGAAATGGTTCAACCAGCCCAAACGGAGGTCAGAATTCCGTTGCGCATTTTCGGTTTCCCGTGCGACTTGGGTTCCAAGAGAACCAATCCAAAAAAATGGTTCGCAGCAAAGGAGAATACCATGGCCACTTATGCACGATTTGCCACACTGCCGGGGATATCCGGCGCGATCAGCGGCGTGATGATGTTCGCCGCTGTCTTTGGTCTCTCATTGGCGACATCGACATCAGCGATGGCTGAAGATTGCCAAGTCTCTCTGGAGCAGCCCTGGCTGAACGATTTTGTCGCCTCAGCTTATGTCAGCGGTGAATGCGATGCCGCCACCATTGACCTCGTGGTGCATAACAGCGTCGATGAAGTGGTCTGGAGCACATCCTACGAAGCCGGCGACCTTTTCGGATTTGACGATATTGTTGACGTTGATTCGATGCGCATGGCTATGGGCGATTGGCTCGGCGATTACGCCGACAGTTCCACTTCCGGCCGCTTGCCTGAATGGCCGAAGGGCACCGACATGCCTGATGCGGGCGAGTTCCCCTTCTATGTCGAGGATGGCATTTCGCAGAGCGATTATGAACAACTCCGGGCCGCGGATTATCCGATGATCTGCTACATTCAGGGCCGCGAAAGCACCTTATGCCTGGTCAAGCAGCCCGGCATCAACGCCCTGACCAGCGTCGGCGCACAATCCTTCCCCGGATAGACTTTTGCCTGCGCACTCGCCCGACCCAACCTCCGAAAAAGCGGGGCTGTGGAACCCGCTCCCGGGCTCTTTTCCATACGAGCAAAACCTGACACAAAGTGCAGGCTAAGGGCTCCGTGCAACTTGCCGGACAAGGGAGACCGCCATGATCACCGTCATCGGATCAGTCAACATGGACCTGATTGCCACCACGCCGCGGCTACCCGAACCGGGCGAAACTGTCATCGGCACGGATTTCGCCACGGCACAAGGTGGCAAGGGCGCCAATCAGGCGCTGGCAGCACAGCGCGCCGGCGCATCGGTGACAATGTGCGGCGCGGTTGGCGGCGACGCGTTTGCCACCGAGGCGCTGGCCTTGCTTGATGAGGCCGGCGCTGACCTGAGCTCGGTCCGTCACATTGATGGCCCCACCGGCACAGCGTTGATTCTTGTCGGCGGTGACGGCGAGAACATGATCGCCGTCATTCCCGGGGCCAATGGCAAAGTAACGGCCAAAGACGCCGAACAGGCAGTCGCTGCCATGTCAGAGGGCGACACACTGCTGTTGCAGATGGAAATCCCCGAAGCTGGCATCGAGATAGCGCTGAAGACTGCGCGCGCGAAAAATATTCGCAGTGTCCTCAACATCGCGCCGCTAACAGATGCGGTCGAACGTCTGGCGCCACTGGCCGACATCGTGATCGCCAACGAGATCGAATTCGCCCGGCTGTCAGGCCGTCAGGCGGAAACTTTGGCTGCGGCGAAGACGGAATTGACCGCGCTGCACGCCAGAACCGGCCAGTGCATGATTGTCACACTTGGCGGCGACGGTGTTCTCTGGGCCAAAGACGGCACGATCGAGCTTGTGGCTTCGCTGAAGATCAAACCTGTCGACACTGTCGGCGCGGGAGACACGTTCTGCGGCTATCTGGCCCAGGGCCTAGATGCCGGGATGGATTTCGCTGCAGCCGTCCGTCGCGCAGCCGTAGCTGGTGCTCTGGCGTGCCTGAAGCCCGGCGCCCAGCCATCGATTCCGCTGTCGACCGAAGTGGACGCGCGCCTCTGATGTAGATCAGAGGCGGCCAAGCCGCTCGATCAGCAGATCGAAGAAACGGTCGTCATCCACGTCCCTTACGACAAAGGCGTTCTCAGTGCGTCCGGTGACCTTCCACCAATCGACGACCGTGGCGCCAAGGGTGAGGTCTGAGCCGGTCTCGATTTCGACATTGCACTTGCGGCCGGTGAACATGCCGGGATCAATCAACCAGGCGACAACCGTCGGATCATGCAGCGGGCCGCCATCGGTGCCGTATTTCTCCTCGTCGAAGCGTTCGTAGAATTCGAGCATGTCGGCCATCACCACCGAAGCCCGGTTGCCGTTGGCGCGCAACCGGTCAACCCGGACCCTGGTGGTCAGCACTTTGTGGGTGACATCCAGCGGCATCATGGTGATCGGCACACCTGCCTTGAACACAATCCCGGCGGCTTCAGGATCAACATAGATGTTGAACTCAGCCGAAGGCGTGATGTTGCCGCCTTCGAAAAAGCCGCCGCCCATTAGCACGATTTCCTTGATCCGCCCGGCGACATCAGGGGCACGCTCAATCACCGTGGCGAGGTTGGTCAACGGTCCGAGAGGGCACAGTGTCACTGTTCCGGCAGGCTCGTTGCGCAACGTCTCGATAATGAAGTCCACGGCATGAACTGGTTCCAGCGGACGGGCCGGTTCGAACAGATCGACGCCGTCCAGGCCGGTCTTGCCATGTACATGCTCGGCGGTGACAAGCTTGCGGGCGAGCGGTTTGTCAGCACCGGCATAGACCGCGATATCGCCACGGCCACAGATTTCGGTGACCATCCGGGCGTTGCGCTCCGTCAGGTGAAGCGGCACGTTGCCGGCAACCGCGGTCACGCCCAGCACTTCAAGCTCCGGACTGGCCAGCGCCAGCATGATCGCGGCGGCGTCATCCTGGCCGGGGTCTGTATCGATGATGATCTTGCGCGGCGTCATGGCCCGTCCTTTTAAAATGCGATTCGGTTGTCGAGACATTAAGAGCGGTAGCTGCGATGGAGCAAGGTTCTTGCGAAGCCGCATGGAAGTTCCCATATTGGGATCATGCCGGATGCCGATTGCGGGTCTGGCGCCTGTCGCTTGAAACCGAGGACAAGCCATGTCTCGCATGACGCCTTTTTCAAGCCCGCTGTTGCTGGGCTTTGATACGATGGAAAAAACCCTTGAGCGGATCGCCAAGGGATCTGAAGGCTACCCGCCCTACAATATCGAACGGATTCGCGCCTCCGCCGACGGAAGCAATACCGAGCGGCTGCGGATCACGCTGGCGGTTGCGGGCTTCTGTGATGAAGATCTTGAAGTGACGACGGAAGAAAACCAACTCGTCATCCGCGGACGCCAGTCGGATGCCGACGGACGCGAATATCTGCATCGCGGTATCGCCGCAAGGCAGTTCCAGCGGATGTTCGTGCTGGCCGACGGCATGGAGGTTGTCAGCGCCGAATTGAAGAACGGTTTGCTTGCCGTTGATCTAATTCGCCCTGAAGCAGAGCGTATGGTGCGAAAAATTAACATTTCGGTTCGAGACTAGGAGCAAGGTTCGAACCAACAGGATGTTTCCTGCCACCAATAGGAGGAAATCGACATGATTGCCAAATCGGGAAAAACCCAATTGTCCGCCAATGACCTGGCTCTGCTTGGAGCCGGGAAGGTCGGTTACATCCGCAAGATGAAGTCCGAAGACGTGAGCGCCCGTTTTCCGGAAGCACCAGTGCTTGATCCCGGGGTTGAGCTCTGGGCGCTGTTTGGCGCAGATGGTACGCCGATATTGTTGACCGATAACCGATCGAGTACGTTTTACCGCGCGGCCGAGGACGAACTTAGAACCGTCACTCTGCACTAATTCATGAATTCAAACTGCGACAGGGAAACGCTCTGGCGCATTTACGCGACAAAGAAGGCCCGAAAATCGCGAGCGATTTTCGGGCCTTCTGCATCTACAAATTGAGCATTTTCAGGTGATGGGCTCAGGCTGCGTTGGACGCACGCTCTTCAGCCAAAAAAGCATACAGCGATGCTGCGTTATCGGTGGCCCGCAATTTGGCGACCATCTCACTGTCCCGCATGATCCTGGCGATCCGTGACAGCGCCTTGAGATGATCGGCGCCTGCACCTTCAGGCGCCAGCAGCAAAAACACCAGATCGACAGGTTGGTCGTCCAAGGCCTCGAAATCAACAGGCTGGTCAAGACGCGCGAAAATGCCGACGATCTTGTCCAGCGATGCCAGCTTACCGTGCGGGATGGCAATTCCATTGCCAACACCGGTGGAACCAAGCCGCTCACGCTGGAGAATGACGTCAAATACCTCGCGCTCGGAAAGTCCGGTGACTTCCGAGGCTTTGGCCGCCAGTTCCTGCAACAGCTGTTTCTTGGAGTTTGCCTTGAGCGCAGGCAGAACAGAGTTCTGCGCAATCAGATCAGCAAGCGCCATGTTACATTCCTTGTTCTGGATCCGCGTACCGGACCTCATTGTTCGCTTCAGGTGAAAGACTGCAGGCCAACACCGGCGCTAGCCGTCGTGGCCTGCTTGTCTTTATTCCATATCAGCCAACGTCGTCAGGACTTTATCCCGCCGGCGTCGATCCAGCCGATATTGCCGTCATCGCGGCGATACACAACATTGAGAGCATCATTGCCCGCATTACGGAACATCAAGATCCGCTCATCGGTCATATCAAGTGCCATCACCGCATTGGCCACACTCATGGTGACCAGCTGTTTGGTGCTTTCGGCGATAATGGCCGGGGAATAATCCTCCGGCACTTCGCTGGCATCGTCGCTATCTGAATCCACCACTGCGTAGGCCAGCTGGGCCTGAACCTGCTGGTTGTTGGCATGATGATCCTTGAGGCGGCGCTTGTAGCGGCGCAGGCGTTTTTCGACACGCTCGGCGGCGGCATCAAACGCTGGCTGTGGATCCTGAGCTTCTCCGGTGGCGTGCAACACGACACCGGTATCAAGATGGATCTTGCAATCAGCCGTAAAACGGGACCCGGATTTCTCGACGAGAACCTGGCTTGAAAAGCCGCCGTCGTAATATTTCCGGACTGCACCAGTAATATGGTCTTCAATGCGGGTCCTGAATGACTCGCCGATTTCCATATGCTTACCCGACACTCGCACGCTCATGGGTCATCCCTTCTTGTTATGGCTTGGGAATTTAGTCTAGGCCATGCGTCGCGCTCATCCAAGCGTCTGACGGTGGTCAAATGGTCCGGTTTAAGCAATTTTTCACTTGACAGAACCGGCTTGAGGAGCGCGCGCAATTTGCGCCGTCCATTGCGGAGCGGCTTCTACGCCGATGAACTCTGGCTGTCAAGTTGGGCACGGCGCGTGCCTGAATCCAGAACAATTTCAAGCGATTGATACGCTCCGCTCATAACGCTGCGGCACGAGCTCGAGCGCGTTTTTCCCGGCGGCGCTGGACAGAAGACGGAATAGCCATGGCTTCGCGGTACTTCGCAACGGTCCGGCGGGCAATCTCGACGCCGGACTTTTTGAGCAAAATGACCAGATCATCATCGGAAAGCACGGCTTCGGGGGCTTCCTGTTCGACCAGGACACGGATGCGGTGGCGCACCGATTCGGCTGAGTGAGCATCCCCGCCTGCTTCCGCAGAGGCGATGGAGACCGTGAAGAAGTATTTCAGCTCGAAGACGCCGCGCGGGGTGATCATGTATTTGTTGGACGTGACCCGGCTGACGGTGGATTCATGCATGCCTATGGCTTCGGCCACGGCCTTGAGGTTGAGCGGCCGCAAATGATCGACGCCATGCAGCAGGAAGGCGTCCTGCTGGCGAACGATTTCCGTCGCCACTTTCATGATTGTCCGGGCCCGCTGGTCGAGCGAGCGCGCCAGCCAATTGGCCGTCTGCAGGCATTCGCTGAGGAATTCCTGGCCAGCGGCGTTTTTCTGCATCTTGCCGCTGACGGTGGCGAAATAGGTCTGATTTACCAGCACCCTGGGCAGGGTTTCCGGGTTGAGCTCGACGTTCCATCCGCCATCGGATGACGGGCGCACAGAGACATCCGGGACCACCATTTCGCTCGATCCCGTCTCAAACCGGGTTCCGGGCTTGGGATCCAACGCGCGGATCTCTGCCATCATGTCGAGCAGATCTTCTTCATCGACGCCGCAAATCCGCGTCAGCGCGCCAAAATCGCGGCGGGCGAGAAGCTCGAGATTGTCGACCAATGCTGCCATAGCCGGATCCAACCGGTTCTTGCGCTTGAGCTGCAAGGCAAGGCATTCACCAAGCGAGCGGGCAAAAAGCCCCGTGGGCTCGAACTCCTGAAGACGGGAAAGCACGGCGCCGACCTGAGCCGGATCCGCGCCCAACCGGTCGACAATCTCTGTGAGATCGCCGGCCAGATAGCCGGCCGCATCGAGTTGATCGGCAAGCTCGGTGGCAATCAGGCGCTCAGCCGGGTCTGAAAAGGAAAACGCGATTTGCTCAGTAACGTGATCACGCAAGGTTGGCGCACGGGCCGCGAAGTCATCGAGATCATAGCCCTCGCCAGCGCGCGCCCCATCGCTGCCCGGCATGGATTTCCAGTTGTCGATGAACTCTGGCTGATCCACACGCTCGGTGCCGTGATCGTCAGGATAATCATTCTCGTAGCGCGCATCAATCTCAGACGTCATGCGTTCGGACTGGCCCTCACCCGACCCCGCCCAGGAAGCATCGTCGCCGATATCGCCGGCTGCGGGTTGCGTCACCGACGTATCAACCGGAGCCTCCGGGCCCGCGTCAGTCTGGTCGGCATCGGAATTAACCAGCTCGAGCAGCGGATTGCGCTCAACCTCCTGCTCGATGAACCGGGTCAACTCGACGTGACTGAATTGCAGCAGACGGATCGACTGCATCAGTTGTGGCGTCATGACCAGTGACTGGCTCTGGCGCAATTGAAGACCGGCTGACAAGGCCATGGCGACGCACTACTCCCCGCTTGGGTCGCCTCGAACAGGGATTGCAGGTGCCCCGCACCTCATACCGTCCGAAGTCCGGATGCCTACAGCGACACCTCATCGACCCATCTGGCCCGAAAATTGCTTTTTTATCTCTTCGGGTCAAGTCCGACCTATGGACAGGGTAAATCCGGCCCATACCTAGCCTAGAGCATCGTTCGATAAACAGGACGATGCTCTAACTGCCTTGCGGACGGGCAAAGCCATATCGGGCTCATTCGCTGCAACACCGAACGGGGGATCAGAGCGAAAACTGTTCGCCGAGATAAAGCCGTCGCACATCGGCGTGGGCAACGATGTCCTGTGGCCGGCCGTGGGTCAGCAACACGCCTGCATTCATGATGTAGGCGCGATCGATAAGGCCCAGCGTTTCACGCACATTATGATCGGTGATCAGCACACCAATGCCACGGCGAGTGAGATGACGGACAAGATCCTGAATATCGGAGACCGCAATCGGGTCGACGCCCGCAAAGGGTTCGTCAAGCAGCATGAAGGTCGGATCAGACGCAAGTGCGCGGGCGATTTCGAGCCTGCGGCGCTCACCGCCTGACAGGGCAATGGAGGGGGACTTGCGCAAATGCGAGATGTGGAATTCCTCGAGCAGGCTGTCGAGCTTCGCCTCGCGCTTGTCGCGATCCTTTTCCACCACTTCCAACACAGCCCGGATATTGGCCTCAACGCTCAACCCCCGGAAGATCGAGGCTTCCTGCGGAAGATACCCCACTCCAAGCCGGGCGCGGCGGTACATCGGCAGGCTTGAGACGTCGTGCCCGTCAATCTCGATCGTTCCGGCGTCGACAGGCACCAGCCCGGTAATCATGTAAAAGCAGGTGGTCTTGCCGGCACCATTCGGCCCCAGAAGGCCAACCGCCTCGCCGCGACGAACGCCGAGCGAAACACCATCCACCACTTTGCGTGACTTGTAGGACTTGGTCAGATTGCGGGCAATCAGCGTTCCGTCATAGCGCGTCGGTCCACCGGGTTCGGATGCCTCATCGAAATCCCCGTTCCCGCCGTTGCCGCCCAGTGATGAGAAAAGAGCCCTGATCACTTTTTCGGTCGCGATTTAGGATCCAGCTGGATCATGACACGTCCGCCGCAACTGTCGAGTTTCGCCTGCCCGTTCTTCATCTGCACAGTGAGCTTGCAGCCGATAAAGACGTTTTCGGCATCGGTGAGCACTACTTTCTTGCCGGTCAGCAACAACACTTCCTCGGCCATATTGAAATTTCCGGCGTCCGCTGTGGCGGTCTGTGTCCCC